>OCZT010000289.1_pt1 | contig 48834 bp, 36 predicted proteins | sample 1539031 | NCBI WGS metagenome assembly OCZT01 (sample SAMEA3539308, study PRJEB22396) | soil metagenome | biome: tundra; feature: field; material: soil | place: USA | collected 2010-05 | depth 0.15 m
ATAAATAAATAAATAAATAAATAAATAAATAAATAAATAAATAAATAAATAAATAGATAAATAAATAAATAAATAAATAAATAAATAACAGCTTACAATGTATAAGCTTGAACCGCACAAAATTCCAATAAGTCCGATTGTGAGTTTTTTTCAGTAAGTTTCTTATTCATGCAGGATATTATCCGAGACCAGGTGATTTTTTGACACGTGTACTTGCTACCGGAACTTTTGACCTTCTACACCCAGGGCATGTCTATTTCCTGAACCAAGCAAAGGCCATGGGAGACGAACTTTTCGTCATTGTTGCCAGAGACTCAAACGTAACTCACAAGCAAAAACCCATTGTACCCGAGGCGCAGAGACTGGAAATGATAGACGCCCTGGAAATGGTCAACAAAGCCTTTCTTGGTAGCGAAAAGGATATTTTTGAGCCTCTTAAGAAGATCAGGCCGGATATTATTACTTTAGGTTACGACCAGCACTTTGAAACAATTAATCTGGAAAAGGAAATTACCAAAAGAGGTATTTCTTCAAAAGTTGTTAGAATTCAGTTTTCAAAGGAATGCGCACTATGCAGTACTGGTGCCATCATAAAAGAAATCCTTAAAAGGTATGGATGAACATATCTTTCTACTATTTGCATATTCAAGCCAAACAACTTTACAGATTTACTATCCAAAAAGATCATTTACTACATGTTTTTTTCAAAATATTTTTTCGAGCCTTTCAAGAGCTTCCCTGATCCTATCAATAGATGTTGCATAGGAAACTCTAATAAAATCCTCACCTGAAGCACCAAAAGCAATTCCTGGGGTAACTGCTACATGAGCTTCTTTCAAGAGCCTTTCTGCGACTGTTGTCCCATTTCCATAATCGCTTACATCAGCAAAGGCATAAAAGGCTCCATCTGGTTTTTTGCATTCAAAACCTATTTTGCTCAGACCTTCAATAAGGACATCACGTCGCACTTTGAATCGGTCAACCATTGCTTTAACTCCATCCTGTGGTCCTTGAAGAGCTTCAAGCCCTCCGTATTGAACAAATGTAGTCGCGCTACTTACAGAATGGGACTGGATCTTCAGCAGAAGCTTGAAAATCTCTGGAGGCGCAGTCAGGTATCCAAGTCTCCAGCCTGTCATCGCATAGGCTTTGGAAAAACCATTTACTGTTATGGTTCTTTCCTGCATCCCGTCGAAACTGCCAATGCTGATATGCTCTTTGTCATAGATGATTTTCTCATAGATTTCATCCGAGACTACTAAAAGATCATGGTCAATTGCAAGATCAGCGATACACTGCAAAATCTGTTTTCCAAATACTCCGCCTGTTGGGTTTCCCGGACTGTTTACTACAATCAATTTGGTTTTATCATTTATGTAATCCACAAAGTTGTCCGGAAGAAAACCTTTTTCAGGGACTGTTGGAATCCATACAGATTCTGCTCCTGCGAAACGGATACATGCATCATAAGTCACCCAGGCAGGATCAAAAAGAAGAGCCTGGTCTCGATCATCAAGGACTCCCAACATTATCTCAAAAATCCCCTGTTTAGCCCCGGGAGTCACAAGAACGCTCGCATCTACCACATCAATTTTGTTTTCTAGTTTCAATTTTTCGGCAATAGCTGTTCTTAACTCAGGAATGCCGCCAGATGGTGCATAGTGAGTTTTGCCCTCATACATAGCTTTTACAGCAGCATCGCAGATGTTTTTAGGGGTACTGAAATCGGGTTCACCAAGGCTGAAATTGATAACGTCTATACCCTCTTTAATCATTCTGGTAGCAATGTTGGAAATCCTGATCGTTGCGGATTCTTCTACACGCTTGAGCCTTTCGGATGTCATAGGGATGATCCTGATTTGTCACATTTTGCTCGTTTATGAACGATGTTCTCGAATTTCACAGCCGTTGCACCAGCTTTACTGCAGCTTCCACTGCTCTTTTTGCATAGTCCACACGTTCATGAGCCGCCATCCGAGTCATGCCTGGGCCAGGAATCCCGAGAGTAACAGGTTTATTGAACTCAAGGGAGAGATCCATAATCTTCCTTGCAGCATGCTGCATAACCACCTGGTCATGATCAGTTTCACCTTCGATTACCGATCCTATGGTAACCACGGCATCGATATCATCCCTCTGGCAAAGTTTCTTGATTGCAAGAGGCATATCAAAAACCCCTGGAACAAGAATAGTCTCTTTAACTGTTGTCCCCAGAAATTCTGCATGTTCTCTTCCCAGCAGTTCCATCTGATAGGTTAGATCCCTGTTAAATTCAGCTACAACAAATCCCAAGGTGATGGTCATTTAATAAGATCTCCAGTCTTCGATTTTACTTAAATTACTTCACATTCTCAAAGAGCCTGAATCTCCAAAACCCTGCCTTTGTCCGGTACCGGCTTCTCGAATCAGATTTTCAGGCTTAAGTAGCAATTTTATTACATTTAAAGCGTGTTCTCGAGTCCTGCTGTCCATGAGAAAAGCGAGTTCCTTTTCATCTTTTCCTTCGTCCTCATGGACAAAAACTTCAATAATATGAATATTGGTCATAAGCTGAGCCATGATAAGACCCTGAGAAGCTTCATGTGCGCACATCTTATCCTTTTCCTTTGCTCCGGGCATTCCAAGGGCCATTACGATATCGCAGCCTTCTTCCTCAATAAGTTTTTTAGCTGCGACCGGAAGATCCTTTATCCCAGGTACAGTAACTCTTTTAATTTTTAGAGACACATTTTTCTGTATCTCATCAATTGCTGTACTCCCCATATTATAACGTGCGAACGTAGTATCTGCAATCCCTATTGTAGTCATGTGAATCCTATCGAAATTTTAAGATTACAACTTTTTTCTGGGTTTTCCTGAAAAAGTTTGATGTTTCTGCAATTTTTTAATTCATAACCTATCAATAACCTGTATTGCAGCCTCTGTCCCTGCCCCCAAGCTGTTAATGTAGCCTCGTTTATTCAGCACAATTTCTAACTGCTGGATTGTTGAGAGCACATCTCTTGCTGTGACAATGCCCATGCACCCGATTCTGAAAATTTTGCCCTTCAGACGTTCCTGTCCACCAGCGATTATTATGCCACGTTTTTTCATATCGTTTTTTATATCCTCTCCATCACTTCCCATGGGCGCCTTCATAGCAGTGATAGTGTTGGAGTAGAGGCTGTATTCATTAAGCTGTGGGAACATCTCAATGTTCATCTCAGCAACCGCCGCCCTTATGGCTTTCGTGAGAGTCCTATGCCTTATAATCCTTGACTCTATTCCTTCCTCTTTTACGATATGTAGGGCTTCCTGAAGTGCATAGAAGAGAGGAATTGCTGGCGTATATGGTGTCTCTGGCTTGGGTTTATTTGCACTCCTTTTATATGCTAGAAGGTCATTATAATATGGCCTCTTTGCTATCCCTTTCATAGCTTCAAAGGCCTTTTCACTCACGGAAACTGCTGCAAGTCCAGGAGGTGCTGCAAGACATTTCTGTGAACCTACGACAGCAATGTCAACTCCCCATTCATCTACCTTGACATCATCTCCTCCAAGGGATGTCACGCCATCCATAATAAAAATTGCTTCATGTTTTTTAGTAAGTTTGCCAATTTCTGCAGCTGGGTTAAGAATGCCTGTGGAAGTTTCATTGTGAACGAGAGTAACAGCTTTCGCCCCGTTATCAAGTTTTTCTTTGACCATTTCAATGTCAACAGGATGACCCCATTCGAAAACTAGAGGTACAACTTCCGCATAGAGAGCTGCAAGATCTTTAAAACGTTCTCCAAACTTTCCATTTTCGATAGCTATAACCTTATCGCCACTCTGAGTCACAGATCCAACGGCAGCTTCCATACCCGCAGTTCCAGAACCGCTAAGTACAAAAATGTCATTATTTGTTTGAAAAATGTTGGAAAGTATTGTTCTGCAATCAGTATAGATACCTGCAAACTCGGTACTCCGATGGTTGATCATCGGTTTCGACATTGCTCTAAGGACTCTGGGTGCTACAGGTACGGGACCAGGCATCATGAGTAGATTATCTTCCAGATCCATGTGTATTATGCTCCATATTTTTTAATATTTAATTTATTTTTGTTTATTTAATCGTTTAATAAATTTATTCGAATTCTATCACTTAAAAGCCTAAACCTATGAAACAACTAAGATTTAAATCCTTGTGGCTTTATATTGCGAAAAGTTTCAGAGCATCTGATGCCTTAAAACTATTCAACAGGCAATAAAAACATTTTAGTTACTTTGACATTTCTGATACTGAATCAAATTAAGGATTTTAGGTTTAAATTTAACTACGGTATCAATTTGATATATTTTTAGCTTCCAGTCTCAACCTACCACTACTTTAGGAAAGAATGCCGCATATTGGTCCTTAATAAGCTTCATTAAATCGCTTTTTGTTACTACGCCAGCTACTTTTCCTTTTTTATAACCAGCACAGCAGAGTTATATGCAAAACTACTGAGAGAAAGATAAGTGGATACTTTAGGCAAGAACTCTTCTATTATCCTTTACATTGAAACTGAAAAATTGACTTTTTCTTACTTTCTCCAATCAATCTTACTATCATATCCTCATAAATATTTCCAACAGAAACTCTCCTTTCAAGCACATGAACTTGTAAAAAACTATTAATATAGTATCAAATTTACTGCTTCCTCTATAGAATCAGCTGGAGAAATGTGAATGATGAGGAAATGAATGAGATTCCTGATGAGAGTCAGCAGTATCATTTTCAGCTTTCTCAAAAATGTCAAGTATTTTCCTGACAGTAAAAAGCCTAGGATCCACATCTTCAGACTCTATATGAGCAATAATGGATTGAATTAATCTTGCCCTTTTTGCCAGATTCCTTATGGCAAGCCCGATTTCACGTCTTCTTTTTGTAAGATCTTCGGGTGTTGGAAGCTGCATATGTATTACCCATATTAATTATGATATTTAATCTCATTGGTTAACATAGTTTTAAAATATATATATAAGTCATTTATAGGAATAAATAACAGATATCAGAAAAAGCTTGTAAATAAAATTTAGAAAAAAATCAAATTCCAAAATATAGTCAGGTTAGGCAAATATTGATGTGTATGAAGTCTATAAAAATTAGTAATGTAGTGGGGAAATAAAATCTCTGTGCCTTAATCCGTTGCAAGCAACCGGATATTTTTGTGTTTACGTTCTGGATATAGAAGAATCATTCAAAATCAAATATTTCTATTTGCTTATATACATCTTTTTATTTCTGGTTTCCATGATTCTCAACGTTGTTTTTTAATAACTTCGGAAATTGTAACATCGCCTAAGTTCCAATGTACTTTCATCACTCCACAGTTAACCATCAAAAAACCTTTTCTGAATTTCAGAGCCTTCTTTAAAGATATTTCTTGCTTTGACGTTCTTATAACCTGCATCACTCATAAAGAAAAATATTTTGATTCTTAATCTAAAAACAACCATAAGACATCTGGTTTCATGACTCAATAACCAAAATAAAAAAGTAATTTTTAGAATATTACATTGAACTGATTTTCATGAAAACAGGACTATTTGTAAACTGCTTATAACTTCTGGCGGTATCCAGTTTTTACAGTGGAAGATTGCTCTAAATTTATGTAATCTATACCAGAAGCTCTTAAACATGTTTTTGAAATTATTACTGTTACCAGACTACGATATGTTGAATTACAGCAATTATACGATAATTTGCAATGGTACAATCAGAACTGGTAAAGAGATCAATTGACAAATTGCCCTCTGTATTTCTTTAGATGTTCAGATTATTCATTGAAGGTAAAAACTTCCAAAAAATTCTTCTTGCAGCAGGTATTTGGCTCGTTGGTCTGAGAAAGCGGGTATAAATCAGAAGGTGATTCCAAAAACATAATGAAGAAATATATCATGTTTGGTGTCAAAACTGGAATATCTGAGATAGACATATATTCTCGCCAAGGACATGATTCTGTGATATCTCTAAAGCATATCGATCACTATCTTTTACTGAATAAGAACTTCAGGAAATTTTCTAACTATATAATTTTTGGATAATATGATGACCAGCTCAAAAACAACGATGTTGCATTCTTGATGAATCATCCAGCATCAAACACTGCACCGACAGGATATTCTGGGCTTGCAAAGCCAGTAAACAATCCATTACCTTTACACCTTTAGGTATCCTATCGATTGATACAGAAGTAACATAAAAGGCTAAAAACACTAAAAACAAACCATTGCAATATAATTTGGACTTGAATTATGTGTAAACATTGGAATGAAGAGTAGGTCATTGAAAAAATACCCGGCAGATTCAATGAAATTCTGTTTGAATACTTCCTAGAACCAGAGCCTTCAGAGCCATTACTTTAATACTAGAAGACTTTGAAGTAGCTATTAGAGGTGCTATAGAATGAAAAGCAATTCCAACGCACCACTAAGAATTCGAAAATGTTATCCAAAGTGCTCGATGACTTCGATTTATAAGAGGAAAAAGTTTTACCTATGCTAATTACGGCACATTTTCACATGACCCTATGCTGGCAGATAAAGAAAACGTGTGATGAGTATCTACCATATTTCAAAGAGCTCTTGAAATGCATGAGGCCAAAAATCCAAACAAAATACTTTATTATCCGGTCAACCTCTGGGCGAGTTCAAGGCTAACCTTTAGGGTCAAAGGTAATATGATTGAATCTTGGAACATTGAGAAGGCTCTAGAATGAATTCGAAAAAAGTCAAATTTATGGTCTTTTTAACGATAAGTCTTCAAGCAAGATATCTACCTACCAAATAGAATTTGTCTCCAGAAAGAAGAATAAATCATGTTAAATTAGCGTTCTTACATCAACCCTGAGATAAACTCAAAGATAAGTCCAAAATAATTGAACCTACACAAAAACTCTTCATATGTTCGTTCATCCAGAAGTATCTGTGATCTCCATTACCAAAGCTTTTATAGATTCATTGTTTTGCAACCAAAAATTTAATTGTTTAGGTTTTTGTATGTACTCAAAATATCGTGGATCGTCTTGGAGTAAGTCTTTATCCTATCATAAAGCATGTAAAGATTATTCCAAACAGTTTGTGCTGTTTATTGATCGTTTAATTTTTGTTTGTATGCTTATAAACGCTGTAAGATTTGTTCTAAATTGCTAGAAAGCTTGTCCCACAACTCCAAACGTTCGCAGAACCAGTTAAGAGGTACTTCAAGTTTGGGCGAAAACTCTGCTCGTTCCTATGTTTGTAGAACATTATAATGTTTAAAGCACTTGTTCAGTTCCTGAACCAGAAACTCAAATTGTTTTCGTTCTGTCAATTTCTTGAGGACTCCCAGAGCCTCAGGCTCTCCTATAACCATTCTAGTAGAACGTCCTATTAATACCGTTTCAGGCAAATTTTCAGAAGCTGGGTGTATCATTGACTTTTCCAGGGAAATGAACTATCCATCGACTTCGAAATCTTTAGTTTCAGGCTCTTCAATCTCTTAAGGTTCAACCAGATCCATGTTTATTGGTAATTCTTCCTGTATAAGCCGTACATATGTTCACAAGCATATGAAAGTATTACATATAGAGTTAGTTCTTCTAAAAAAAGCTTGAAGTCTGACCACTTTTTCAGCGAAACTTCTTACCGGTGCAATGTGACATTCTCTTGGTGATGGTGATTGCAATTTAGGTCAAAACTTAGCTTTATCTGAACATATAGTGTCCTTAGATTTTAATTTAGAGCTTAATTATTTCGTCGTTGGATAGGCCGTCAGGCATTTTTGTTAAGGCGTTGGGAATAATGGTACTTATAAGTATGATAATGCCACAAGAGAGGCTCACTTTGATCCATTTAATATACGTTTTATCTCCTATTGGCCTTGTGGAAAGTGGTTGAGGATAAGCATCGTACATTGCAGATATAATTTGAATTTTGCTTGCTTAAAATTTGGGTAATAATGAATAAGAAATGGGGACCAAAAAAACTTTTATGAATGTCTAAACCACATTATCACTTCATTAATACAAACAACCCAGTTTCAGCAGATATACACAAGAATGAGATCTATTTTGTCAACATGACAATCGATTATAAATCGATCCAACTTTCAATTAATAATGGGGCTAGATAAAAAACAAATCATAAACACGTGTACATCTGCGGAATAGCTACTACAATGCAGTAAATTAAAGAAAAAATGAGAAAGTTAACTAAAAGTGCATAGTGAAACCAGTAAGCCAGAAAAGAAACATTAGAAGAATTATACTCAATGTTGAAAATAAATAAAATGATGGAATTTAAATAGGCTTCATGCACTTAAGCAGAAAATCAAAAGCTACAATATTTATGAATATTTTTGTGCTTTTGACACTTGAGGGCTTAATGCTATAAATTTCTCATTTAGACCTACTAAGTCCTATTAAAGTTTGAGTTCCTTAGCCATCTCCTGAAAAACCTTTCCTTTATCAGTAGTGATGAAAAGCCCATTTTCGTTCTTGATAAGTTCTTTCTCTCTTAACATTTCCAGATATTTCTGGGCGATGTTAAAATTTAGATTTACCTCATATACAATATGAGTTTTCTTTGCTCCATTCATAGCTACTCTTAAAATATCTACTGCAATATCAGTCCTGCTCCTTCTTTTAATACTGACTCCTCCCCCACGGTTAACTTTAAAAAAATCTTTGTGAAAAACCATTGCTTTAAAAACAACTTAAAGCTTATCTTTTTGTCGGTAACAAAGATCCTAACTCTTTATCGTTCTCCTTTCTATATAACTATATCATTGTTATATAAAAATTCAAGTTATAACAAGTAGTTCCAAATCTTGCCAATTTCGAAATCATCCTTCGAATAAGTAAGCTCGCATAGTAGCAGACTTTTAAAATTTGTCCCCTCAAACTGTTCAAATATTACGATAAATTTAAATTTTATTTTAATCTGGTAATATAAATAATTGCTATTATTTTATGAATTTTTTACTTTCAAACCAAAATTCTGGTTTCTGATTCTTTGTAACTTCAGCTTTAAAAAAGCTATCAATGAGAATATTACATTTGCTTTCAGTGACGTTTTTTCCGTCGCCTGACACTTTTAAAAACCACATAACTTGTTCATTATCCAATGATATTCTTCAATTATCCATTACTTATTAGCTAGCTCCTTCTTCTTGATTTATCTTTATCAAGAATATTTTCGACCCAGTATTACATTCTTCGCTTGTTGGAACTATCCTATTTGATAATCTAACCAATTCACATACTTTTAAACTTTTTACCGATGTACACAACGGAGTCATCTCATTTTTCGAACTACTGAGCAATTTACATAGTTTTTTACATGGTTTTTATCAATTGATTTATAAAAAATTTTTTATTTTAACTAACCTTTACTTCCCCATCTAAATTTGTGACCGAGCAATTGGCTCACTATTTTCGGCAATTTATATCTAAAATAATTTAACTTAGTTTGTAGGAATTGGTAGGTTTCATGAAATCTCAAATTAGAAAAGTTGAAAAATAATAATTAAATCAGTATTTATGAAAAAATATAGTAATTAAAACGATAAAATATAGGTAAAAATGAAAAATGAAATTATAAAAAATGAATATTTTTTCTTTTTTTGCTCTTTAGAGTTATCTTATTGGTATAGTAAAAAAATAAAAAAAATCAATCACTATTAAAATAATATTTGCTCATTAAGATAAATTTTTATATTTAGTATAATGTAATTCTATTATGGTAAAAACGTAAAAAACTTTACAGTGGGGAAAAACATGGAATTTAAAATTGTTAGTTCCAGAGAATAAAATCTCCTCTCTTAACCCTTAATAATTTTGTTATTCACCTGAATTTCTGATATTATAGCAAGAATATTTGTGATCGGGCGAAAATTATCCGAAAGTTATGATAATCCAATCAGCTAAATCTTACTTAAACATGGTTTCAAAGTCCATCAAAATATTCCTTGAGATGAGAGAGCAAAGCTCTATTGAAAGAGATTTCTGGGGTAGTGGGAAGGATTTTATCCATAGCATATTAACTTTGAAAGACAGAGTTTACTGATCTAATGGGGGAAGAAAAATGAAAAGTAAAATTTTGCTGATAACACAATTTTATCCATATCTGATGGCATTATCGTTAATAAGACTTGTGGAATCCTGTCCAACATCTCGGAACAAAATAAACAATTAATCAAAATTTTGGTAGCGTTTGATTTTCAGGAGTTTTGAAAATCTTAAAAAAGATTTTCTCTAAATTTTCCACAAATCAGAGATATATTCGCTTTTCAGATTTAACCAAGACTCAAGAATACAACCAAAATTATTGGCAGATATTACTTAGTTTTACGGGGGGGTACAAAAATGTCAGTACATAAGTTTTTACCTAATAAAAAAACGAATGAATTTTATTCTGATCGACATCATATAATCTCGGTTTTAAGACGAGAATTAGTGCTTCTTTCCCTGGTAAGTTGCCTTGTCTTTGCAAGCATTCATACCGTTTTATGTAGAGGTTCCATGCCAATAATTTATATTGCAGGAGATGGCAGTGGAGATTTTAGTTGCAATGGAAAAGATGACAATGTACAGATAAACAAAGCCCTAAAGTTTGTGGCGGAAAACCCTGAATACACAACTATCCACCTTAAAGGACCGTTTACATATACCATAAATGATACTCTTTTGATCGGTAGCAATACAATTCTTGAAGGAGATCCTAATGCTGTGATTAAACTAGCTGATCATGCAGGATGGGATACAATGAAACCCCTAATTCAACAGATGAACTGTTTAGGAAACAATAACGTTACAATAAGGGGCTTTGAGGTTAATGGAAATTATGCTGGCAACAGTGAAATTAAATTAGGAAGTGGATACTATAGTTTAATTTATTTCAAACATTCCACAAATATAAAAGTATACAACATGTATATGCATGATGGAATGGGAGATGGGTTGAGAACAAATCAGTGCACAAATATTCAATTCTACAACAACAATATATACAAGCTCGGACATGACGGCATGTTCGTTATTGGATGTGAGAACGTGGAAGCCTGGAACAACAAAATAACCTGCAGGACAAATAGCGCTCTCAGAATGTGGAACTCTAATGAAGTAAAATTGCATAATAACGTAATAGATTCTTTCTATCATTGGAGTGCAGGTGGACCGGGTATTCAGATCGAAAAGAGTTCTGGAATTATGGAGAATATGGAAGTCTACGAGAATACCATCCACAATACATATGGACCTGGAATCTGGTTTTTTAATTATGATACCTCCCTTGCTACCAGAGATCAGGGAAAGAATATTCATATTCATCACAATATCTTCTACAACACAGGCACTAATCCTAATTCTATAATTAAGTGGGTCGGGGGCATCGTAGGAAGTGGATTCCATGACACCCTTATCGAAAACAATTTATTTGATGGTGTATACAATGCAGCCATTTTAATCATAAATCCTAATGATTACTCATCTAATTATTCACCAAAAGAAATGTACAGGACCATTGTAATTAATAACATAATCATAGACACTCAAAAGCGGACAAAAAGACCTAACGAAACAGGATATGCGGTTATCAATTATCTTCCTGAAACTCATACCATTATACTGGAAAACAACTGCCTTTATAATAATGCTGGCGGGAATTACATAAACGCGAACTCAGCGACTGATATCTATGCAGACCCTCTCTTTGCAGATCAAAAAAAACACGATTATCATCTGAAATCAAAAGCAGGTCGCTGGGTAAATGACATCATAAGTTCTCCGTGCATAGATGCCGGATATCCTTCATCAGATTATTCTAATGAACCGCAACCCAACGGAAACCGGATCAATATAGGCCCTGATGGGAATACATGGTCTGCCTCTAAATCAGAGTCTCATTTATCAACACCTATATTCCCTACTGAAAGCTTCAGTAATAATATAATTAGAATTTATGCTCCTGTCTATGATCCATTTGATTAGAGAGAAGTATATTTATAACATGAAGTTTTGGTGATGTTACAATTTAGCAATCAAGAATCCTATGCATATGCTTTAGCAGAATAATAAAACATACATTTAACTAAAAAGTAAAGAATGCTGTTAAAAGTAAATAATGCAACAGAGTCTAACTATAGTTGTAACTGCTGTCAACTACCTTCCAATGAAGTATAAGGCATGGATATCCACGATAAATCAGATAGTATTTATCCGTGTGAGTAGTTGACAGATACACTGATACTCTAAAATATACCTATAGTCTCAGATTCTATGTTCTATGTTTCTAGCGCCATTCGAATCGACGTTCAAAACCGCAAGTATCAAGCAGGGACTTCATTCCATTTCCATTTTATTTTTGTCTGTATTGATTATATTTTGCAAAAATTTAGTTATATCTAGGCAGGATGGTCTAACATTTCTCGATTCAATTCCATTTCTTGCAAGCATTTTTAAATCAGGAAACTCAACATTTCCTATAACATGCAGTGCTTGTGTTCTTACTTTTTCAATATTTGAATATAATTTAAGGAAGGAAGTAATTAAGATCCCATATCAATATTGGCATATCTTTATATTTATTGTTATACTAGTTTCAATCGCTTCAATTATATTATAAATGGGTTAAATTAAAAGTTAGAGTATTTAAAATTTAATTTTTTAAATAGTGAATCGCCTGCAAGTTTTATAGAAACTAAAAAACTTTGGTTTTTTAGCAATTTACAAAATATTATTTTATCCTGAATAAAAAAGCTACTCAACATACCGTTATACTTGAAAGTTATTTATCTTGTAGTGTTCTATTTTCCGAAACAAAATTTGTTTTTCTGTATACTCGCCGACCAAAATCTCCACCTGGAGAACTTCTCCAGCTACGCGCTAGATCCGAAGAGTAGAAAGGCATTATACACACCACACTAAAGTCAAAAAGGGATAAGGAAGATCTCAAAACAACGTACAACAATTATTATCTTGCAGGTTCAACTCAAAGGTAATTGCTCTTCCTACTTCTAATGGAACAGATATACTTGTATCTACTGATACTGATATAGATGGACCTATACTAAGGATATCCGATAAGTTCCTTATAGAAAATGTTTGTAAGTACTGTATCATTCTTTTACTGCTACTAACCAAAGCAGGAGTACTAGTAAGCTTGCTTGCAAGCAAGCATACTTTAGGAAGCTCAAAAGCTTCAATAATATATTTTTATTTTTTAAAACGTCTCACACATTTGTTTTTTACACTGTATATCATGATATTGGTATTTGCATCAATTCAATTTTAATTTTAAGTCTTTTTTAACATATGTATAATTTTTTTACTAGACTTGTTTGTATATACCTTTTTTTGAAAAAGGCAGCATATCCCCACTTCAAAATTTGGGTGATAACAAGTTTTACCCTTTTTATAAGATCGGAAAGTTGTTTTTTCACCTTAAGAGTATAATCAAATATGACAATATCAACAAAATACTTATCTGGTTTTCACTTTTTATATCTTTAATTGGGTATTCGGTGTTGGTTGGCATGACTCTGTGTACCTATATGATTTTATCAACTGTTTATAGCTATTATTCGCCACTAATTGAAAATTAAATACTATTTCTCGTGTAAAATAATAAATATATTATTTCTTCTGCAACTCTACAAGATATATGCCAATTACAGGAAATAGCCACAATTCTCTGGATATGATATCTAAAGATTGAGTTTTTTGGTTCTGTAAAGTTGTTGGTTGATATCACATTTTGTTTTCGAAGGGTGAGAACTACAAGTCCCCAGAGCAAGTTCAAGTTCATCGTGTTCTCAAAAATTACTAACACCCTTTTCTCCATTCATAGCATCTATTCCAATTTTAGCCTCATCACTTTAATGTGCAATACAATAAATTCTCATGATGCTGATTTTATGAACTTTTCACAACTTCAATACATCCGACTACATTTTGTTTCAAATATTCATATCATCAATTTTAGGTTGACCATGGCTGAATGCCAAATTCGATCCATACATTGTTTATCAAGTTCAAAGTCTAAAGACTATGCTACTGCTGTAAAAAAAGCGTTTTAAACATAATGATTATGTAGGCTTCAGTCACATGTAATTGACTATAGTAAATCAAAAAAACCTGAAAAAATAAAAAGTATATAAAATTGTAATGTAACGAATATATCCGCGACAAAAAGCTTTAAGATAATAAGCCCATAAAGCAGGCTATGCTCACATTCATAGGGCTGGGTCTTTTTAGCGAGTATGATATTTCTTTAAAGGGACTGGAGGCTATCAGGAAAGCTGACATTGTTTATGCGGAGTTCTATACTTCATGTCTCATGGGTACGAACCTGGATAAAATGGAAAAGCTATATGGAAAAAAAGTTTGTTTGCTCTCAAGAGAGAATATAGAACAGCAGCCGGATTGGTTGGTAAAAGCAAAAGAAACGAATATTGTTTTTTTGACTGGGGGAGACACGATGATTTCTACAACCCATGTAGATCTGTGCCTAAGAGCAGACAAATTGGGGATAGACACCCACCTGATTCATGGAGCTTCTATTATTTCAGCCGTTTCAGGGCTCACAGGGCTGCAGAACTATTGCTTTGGGAAATCCACAAGCATTCCCCACCCTTATAAAAGCAAGAGAGGCACAAGAATTATCTCGGAAACATCTTATGATATTATAAATCACAACATAGAAATGGGTCTTCATACTTTAATTTTTCTGGATATTGATAAGGAAAATGGCTACATGACTGTGAACACAGCACTTGAGCTTCTTCTGGGAATCGATGAAAGAAGAGGAAAAGGGCTAATAGACCAAACTATTGCAATTGGGATAGCTAGGGCAGGCTCTGAAAAACCGGTCATCAAAGCTGATTATGCAAAAAAGCTAAAACACTTCAATTTTGGAAAACCCCTCCATATACTCGTAATTCCAGGAAAGTTACACTTCCTTGAAGCTGAAGCACTTGTAATACTGGCTGGAGGACCAATGGAGCTTATGGAAAAAGATGGAATAAAAAGAAAAAATAAAGCTACTAATCTGCTTCTCAGGTGATCAAGGTGCCTGCCGATTTAAGCGAAAAAGTCAAAAGATATGAAGATATGCTAAAGAGAGCACTGCAAAAAGCAAAATATTTTCCGATCCCAAATTCCCATATGAATAATATTGCAAAAGATTATTACACAATGGCTGAAGCCTATTATAAGGATGGAGTTTATTTTCTGAACAATGGAGATCCGGTAAATGCTCTCGCATCTTTCAGCTATGGTCATGCATGGCTTGATGCGGGAGCAAAACTCGGTATTTTTGTAGTTGATGATGAAATCCTTTTTACCATATGAGAAAAAAGAACAAAGAAGCAAAAAATGAAAATCCGGGAATCCATATAGAATAGAGAAAGTAAGGTATCCCTTAATGAAAAAATTGAAAATATAGAACTAAAAACAAGAAGCTTAACTGGAAAACAATGTCAGAAGAATGTACATAACTGTTGTCAGAATAAGAAACAATTTATATATTTTAATTCATTCTTTAGATTCTGCAAAAATTTTCCCGATCAGAAAATATTCTTAAAAAAGTATAATAATATAATAATTGCGGTGAGTAATAATGAAAAACTTTCATGTGGTACTTGAAGCAGCTTGGTTGGTAAGAGATGTAAAGACAACTGATGATGCGATAGGGGTAGCGATTTCTGAAGCTGGAAAGCGCCTGAACCCCAAATTGGACTTTGTTGAAGTCGACGTAGGAACCACTTCCTGCCCTGCATGTTGCGAGCCCTTCAGCAGTGTATTTATAGCAGCAAATACTGCTCTTGTGGGACTTATTTTTGAGATGAAAGTTTTTGATGCCGAATCTGCAGAACACGCAGAAAGGATCACAAAATCTGTGATAGGTAAATCTCTCCGCGACATTCCACTGACAGTTGTCGAGGTGACCGAATTCGAAAGATTAGGAGATAAGGGGGAAAAAAAGCAGAAAAATAAAGGAGATAAATAAACAGTTTTTTTGAAAACATGGCAAAAAGAGTTTTCGAAAAAAACCGTCAAAATACTGGAAACTGCATCGGCATAATGGCGAAGTCTTTCATACCTTCAAGAGGATTATTGATAAACTTTTGACTTTTCGCTGATATTAATAGTATACCAATTATAATTATATAACAAAATTTAGTGCTTTACAGAAATTCTCATAATTTAGTCCAGAAAAGCTCAAACAGGCTCATGGAGAAAAAGAAGGTAAATTTCATGAATAGAAGCCGACAAAAAGATAGTTTGTATTTTATGTATATTTATCCGTGTTTAAGTATATAAAATCCCAAAAATCTCTGGGCTCATCCGAGCTCCATGAAAAAAGAGGATACTACATGGATGGGGAAATCTCCATAGTAGGACATCGTGCTCTGGATTGCATCGTTGATATTGAAATAATAGACTAAAAAATGAATATTCCCTTGCGATTGATTACCAGAAGTGCCCAAGAGTGAGTACTGCTAACATTATGGTTGCCATTGCAAGTTTCCAAAGCTTTTATTTTCACAGACGAGGAAAATAACCAGATAACACATATTTCTACTGTAGAGCCTCTTCAAAATTCAAAGAGTCTGAACTGGGATATATCCAATTTTTCCAGTTACCCATCGGAGATCTAATATATATTGCATCATCGTGCAAACCAACTCTGTATCCTTTGATCTGGGCCAAGACTTAGCAAGTATTCAAAAGAGACACTAGAACTCATCCTCGATCATACTGCTATCCTCTTCCGGGCTGGCATGAAATCAGGCGAGTTTCGAAGATACAGAGTAAAATTTATGTGAGCTCAAAACTATCATTGCAATTATCATAGTCACATAAGATGCCGCGTGGAACAGAATCTATACCGATAAAGAAGAATTTGCGTTTCCTGTGATTTTTGTTAGAACTGTTGGCACCGCAGGAGAAGGAGATACTTATAGGGTAGGCTTCATGCTGCTATTTACAAGATGATGCTCTTCTTCCACATGCGGAAAATAGGGCCAACTCTAGTTTCCCTTCCATTACAGAAACGGGCTGTCAGACATGCCTTCCAAACTGAGAAGAAATGAAATATCGTTATGAAGCTAATTTTAGATAGCTGGAAAAAGTATGTTGAGGTTGGAAATACCTAGATTAAAGGCTGAAAAATCAAAAAATATATCAAATATTACATGATGAACCACGATCATAACCCTGAGGTATCGAAAAAGTGGTTAAACGTAGGGATGCAGATGAAACTCGCAGCACTAATTTCAGGTGGCAAAGATTCGATTTTTGCTATACACAAAGCCTTAGAAGAAGGACATGAGGTCACTCACCTAATTAACATTATTCCAGCAAGGAGTGATTCCTACATGTTTCATTCCATCAACCTTCACATGGTAGAACTGATATCAACTGCCTGTGAAATCCCGTTGATCCAGCAACAGTCCAGTGGAATCAAGGAACTTGAACTAGATGACCTGGCCCTTGCCCTAAAAAAAGTGAACGTAGAAGGGATATTAGTAGGAGCTATTGAATCTCAGTATCAGGCAGGTAGAATTCAGAAAATTTGTGATTCTATGGATCTTCGGGTCTACGCTCCTCTATGGCACAAGGATCCTGAAGAGTTGCTCAACGAGATGTCAAAAATTCTTGATATCCGGATTGTCCAGGTTGCAGCCGAAGGCCTTGATAAATCTTGCCTTGGCCGTTCTATAAATGTAAATTCCATCGAACATCTTAAAGCTCTTAATCGCAGGCATATGATCCATATAGCTGGAGAAGGGGGAGAATATGAAACTCTTGTCCTTGATGCTCCTTTCTATAAGAAACATATTGAAATTGTAAAAAGTGGAATTGAATGGGGGGGTGATAGTGGATCTTTAAAGATTCTTGAAGCAAAACTCGTCGATAAAAACTGATTTTCGAAGCCGATTTTCTAGAAAAAGGCTGTAGCGGCATTTCATAAAGTTTTGAGGACTTCGATAAACTCCTGAATTAAGTCATATACTTACAAATTGTATATAAATGATTAGTGAAAATTAAAGATTTATCGATATCTTCTACAATAATACTGCAGTTTTTCAAGATATAGATTCTTGCGTTTTATTTTCTGATGATGGCCATGTATTATAGAAAATCTGAATTATAAGATTCTCTATAAATTTTCCTATAAATAGTAAATACACTCCTTTTTAAGATTTGATCAGGATTCAAAGGAACAACTTGAAATTAAACCTGAGTAAAAGAATGGATCGTCAAAAATAGTTCCTTCATTATTTGGTTGACTTTATTTCAAAAATTCACTTAGTGATATTCTTTAGTGTATTTCTTTAAATAGTTACTATTTTAAGTCTAGAATATACTTTGCCCAAAAATACCCATATCCAAGCTTGCAGCCATACTGAGAGACAAAAACTATATCGCACAACGAATGAAGTGCAGAAGCAAGAACGTGACTTTTATGAGTAAACATCCCTCATTATTTATGGCCACCGATTTCTCGTCCCGCACTTAAGTGATATTAGTTAGAACAGATGGACTTCAGTGTATGAAGATACAAATTTCGTCATCTGGAAAATTAATTATGGGAGCCTCAACTACTTAATGACGGACAAAAAAATATTTTGTGGCACTAGGTCATTGATTAAATCTGAAAAATGAGTATCCTTTCATTTTAGGGAAGAAATCGAAAAACCCTTTTGTTTGCTATCTTCAATAACTCACTAGCAAGATTCAAAAACTAAAAATAATGAACCATGTCTGTTTTTGACTCATTAATTAAATATGAAAATCTATTATACATCTGATTTACGACAAAATGTAAAAAGAGTTTTGATTTACGATTTCCAACAACTCATAGACAAAACATAGTTTCCTGGCAAAAAAAATCATTTTTGGATATCTTATCCGAAAGGTATAAAGGATGGAAAAAATGTGCGCTAAACAACAGTATGCCCTTGTTTTTAAAGGAATAACCTTCATATTGAGAGCAAAGTATCTGAGAAATGTCCTTTTCTGCTGTAAATCTCATCATCAATTATCCTCATTCCCCAAAAACGCTCAAAATTCAAATATGCCTTTCTAACAACACTTTTCCTAATATACTAACTCAACTAGGTTGATTGGTTAGATTCTTAAAAAAACATCCATGAAATATGGAGATGATCTGTATTATACGCAATGATATCGGGAATAAAAAGCGTTCTAAATTTTGAAAAATAAGATCGCAGACAAAGCCCCTTAAATAATGAAGATCGTTAGATTCTTAAGCATTTAATAGCTACCAATTAAATCTAAAATTCTCAAGGCAAGGTACGCACCATTCGCTCCGTTATCAATCCCAACGCTTCCGACGGGTACTCCTTTAGGCATTTGGGTTATGGAAAGAAGAGCATCTAGTCCACCAAGTTTTGCACTCACGGGAACTCCAACTACAGGTTTTTTAGTCTTGGAAGCTACAAACCCAGGGAGAGCTGCCGATAAACCTGCAATTGCGATGAAGACCTTCGCATCAGTGCTTGAAATGTAACTGTCAAGCTCTACCGGATTCCTATGAGCGGAAATAACCATCACTTCATAAGTATACTTGCTCTTTTCAAGCACAGATATCGCACGATTAGCGATTGATCTGTCGGATTCAGAACCCATAATCACTGAAATATCGACCATTTTTGCTCCTTTTAGCAATCAAGGTAGGCTTCCTTTGCCACTCAATTCATTCTGACGTTCAATGCTCATCCTTATTAAAATCTCAAAAATAGCCTTTACAGACCCTGGATCAAGATTGAGCTCTGTTGCTGTATTTAAGGCCCTGCTGATTACAATCTCATTTTGTTTGTGGTCATTTATTGAAGTTCCATTTATTCGTTTTGATTCGAGCACTTTCTCAGCCATATTGATCCTTCTATCAATAAGGGTAAGGATCTCCATATCAATTTTTTCGATTTTTTCACGGACAGCTTCAAGTTCGGTCAAGAGAGTCACTCCTTTCATAAAGATACTGCAGCTCTGTTATTTATAGTGGTTTCTATGATCCTCCCTGCCATTCCACAGTTTTCCCAGGCAGATTTCAGCTCTTTCGCCTGCTCATTCTTCACGAGTGCTACATATGAAGGGCCGGTTCCAGATAGACTCACTCCCTTTACTCCACATTCGAGAGCTTTTAGCATGTATTCCATATCAAAACCAAGAGCCCCACAGTAGAGAAAACCATTAAGTGTCATGGCTCGTTCATAGTCACCTTTCAAAGCAAGATCATAGGCAATTTCTACATATGGAGCGATCAATTTAGAACGTTTGATATCAGTATCTATACTGAAAGCTTTCCTGTCAGGTGCAAATACAAAAACCTTAGATTCAATTTCTTCGCGTCTGATTAGCTCCATTTTTTGGTTGTCAGTTACCACAATTCCTCCGAGGAAAGAAGCACAGGCATCATCAAAGGCTCCTGTTACTGTAACTCCTACTTCTCTTGCAGCTCTTACCCCAAGTTTCACAATCTCAAGGGGAGGTAGAGTCTTGCCAATGGCGCGTAAAGTTGCAAGGATGGAAGCATTTGCTGCGGCACTACTACTTTTGAGCCCGCTTGCAAGAGGGACTTCACTTCTTGTTCTTATCGTACCACCTAACTCAAGCCCAAACTTTTCGAGGACCAGCTCAACGCAGAGCTCTATTAGGCGAACATCTCCATCAGGTATCTCTTCAATATATCCTGAAATCCCGATTTCACTTTCAGAAAGTATAACCTCTGCAAATGTTTTCAAATTAATCCCGAATGCTGCACCTTTCCAGGCAGCTATGGCGTTTATTATCGTTCCTGCTCCGAATGCACAGGCATGCCCTTTGAATGTCATCGAGTCCAAAACGCACTGCTCTTTAATATTTTTTGCGACTCTTTTTTATAGCATATATAACTGACATAATAAATAATGCAAAATTTTGTGTTTAAAACCTGCTTTTCCTAAATTTCATTAAAATATAACTTAATACATCAAATTTTTGAATGATTTAATTGGCTTTAATATTTCCAGCTAACTTACTAACAATATTTATTATTATAATTATTATTACGATAGTGTATGGCTAGTAGAAAAAATTCAAGTTGCTTTGGCACGAGCAAACATCATTGCAAGCAACGATATATTCGCTTCACCGCTTTGGATATAAGTAATTATTAAAGCCAAATATTTTCATTTGCTCATGAGATTCATTTCCTACCGAATTCCCCTGATTTTCAACACAGTTTTTAGTTGCATTGAAAAATATACCATCACCCACACTTCCAATATAACTTCCGTCAACCTATAGTTCACTAACTTATAACTGTTCTCCAATGTTTTAGTATTCTTTAAATAATTTTTCATGCTATGATACTTTTCTTAATCTGCATCACTTTGGAGGAAAACATTTTGTTCGAGGTCAACGCAAAAATTAATAAGATTAACTTCAGTACCAATTTCATCAAACTCAAAACAGTAACTTTTATCATTTCAAAGTAGATATATTTAAATAGTTGATTATTTCTGTGCTTAAAAAAACTGATACACTAATTTAAACAAAAAAGCTATGAGATCTTCTATTTTATCGTACAATAGTCTACTTGAAATAGTCCCATTTTATAGTACAAATATGCCTGAAAAATATAACCCACTCAATAATAATGGTTTCTGGTGAAATTATCATCCCCACAAATTTTTGCAGGATAACGACGTTATATTCAGAAATCGCAGAGGACTCCGAAAGCAAAGTCTTAATCTTGCAGATCAAGTATATTTGCTAAAATTCGCGCCAATAAGAGATTCCTGATAGGCATCAAAATATTCCTTTAAGATCTGTTGAAATCAGCTGCATTGGAAATCTTTTCTACATTCTTTTTTGAGCAATGATCCTGCTGATCTTTTTAGTATTGAGCTTCACAACATAAGGTGGATTAAACTTAGTATAGTTAATATGAATATTTTCCGATAGATATACTAACTTTCTCTAATATAAGGCCATACTAAATTTAGAAGAACTTTGGCCTTGCAGAAAGATACTTTGCAAGTGGCAGTTTTCTATAAGGTTTATCATTTATTTCTTCTCTAACCAATTCTTCAAGTTTTTCAGGAGTTATCTGCACCTTGTTTAGTTTATCATGCTCACATTTGGCCCTAATAGTAACGTTAATAGTACCTTCCTCAATTTCTTTATCGCCAATTACCACTAAATAAGGTATCCATTCCCTACTTGCCTCCCTTACCTTTTTTCCGATGGACATGTCACGGTCATCAATATCAACTCTACAGTCAAGCTTTTTTGAAACTTCTTCAGCAAAAGGTAGGTGCTTTTCAGAAATCGGTATTATTCGAACCTGGGTTGGAGAAAGCCAGACTGGGAGCATTGGAACTTTTCCTTTATCAATTTCCATTGCAGCCTTTTCAAGAAGAGCATAAATACACCGCTCAATTGCCCCGCTCGGAGAGCAGTGAAGAACTGACGGATTTACTAATTTACCCTCAGTGTTCACATAAGAAATGTCATACCTTTCAGCATTTTCCACGTCTATTTGAACAGTAGAAAGGGCACTTGCCTTGGCCAAAGCATCTACAAAATTAAACTCAAATTTAAGTACGAAATAGAAGAATCTGGTATCCCACATTTCAATAAGCACGGGCTTGTTAACTGTTTTTGCCATGCTGATTACAAGCTCTTTATTCGACTCATAAAAGTCCTTGGTAAAACGGATGGCAACCTCATAATCACTAACATAAATTCCCATATTTTCAAGCACACTGATGCATAAATCATATTGCTTCTTAAATTGATCAACAGCCTGGGTCATATCCTTACAGAGTGTGTGCATATCAGGCATTGTAAAAGCCCGAAGTCGTCTCAAACCCACAAGTTCTCCTCGCTGTTCCTTCCTAAAACTATAGCGGGTCATTTCTATCATCTTCAAAGGCAGATTTTTATAAGAAATAGTCATGTCATGGTTCATCAAGAATTGCCCAAAACAGGCTGCAAAACGTAGGAACATTTGCCGTTTATCAGACTCGATGGAGTACTGCCTTGCAGGGAATCTATCTAAATATTTCTTCAGAGTAGGATGGTTCATGTCGTACATGAGGGGAGTTTCAACTTCCATTGCACCGAATTCTGTTGCTACGTCAAGTACGTAATTTTCAAGAAGGGATTTTATAAGCCTCCCTTTTGGGTAATAGCGCATGTTTCCGGAATCTGATCCTGGCTCATAATCTGCAAGTTCAAGCCTCCTCATAAGCTCTACATGTGGAGGAGCCCTATCAACAGCTCTGCTCTTGGAAATTTCATAGTTTACGAACTGCTGAAGTTTAGTATAAGGGGTCAGGTCAAAATTCTCAACTTCATGAAGTTTTCCGTCAGTAGTCAGAATACACCAGTAAGATTTAGCAGTACTTTCGGCTTTCAGTGCCTCGGAAACAACTTCGTCTGTTTCTCCGGTTGCTTCAGCTTTACTTGCGGCCTTTTCCATTCCTTCAGGCCGAATGCTTCTGGAAAGTTCAGAAAGAGGATGTCCTTTACAACTTACAGTAAAGGCTTTATACCATCCAAAAGGAGCACGCTTTACTTCATATTTACCTGAGAGAGAAGCTTCTATCCCTTTTAATACCTGCACGGCGATCTTCGGTGAGGAAAGATCAGAACTTAAGTGTGCGTAAGGATAGAGCATTATGCGATTGGTTTTGACCTGGGCTGCCACTTTCTCGATTTCGAAAACAGCTTTATCTATAGATTTCTGAGGATTTACTTCATCTATACTTTCCACAGCTGTAAAAGCCGTAAGTGCTTCTTCAAGCCTGCCAGACTTTAAGGACTCATCAATTTTTTCAGCAACTGTAGTTTGTTTTTTGATTTCGTATTCTATATAATTAGAATGAATTAACAATAACTGCATTCTATCACCGTGTTCTATGGAAAGCTGGAATAAGCTTTTGAATTAACCTCGATTCCGAATCGACTGAATTGAATTATTTTATAATCGTCTGCTATCTGCATCTGTCAGTAGATCTTGATTAAATAAATAAAAACGATATACGAGAATTTTAACATCCTGTAACAATATAAAGTAATCCTTTTCGACCGGTATATCGTATTTTATCCTCAGAGCTTTTCTCAATTTTCTGAATTGTTCATTTAATTTTTTTGATTTCTGAAAATTGATTATCTGATTCAGCCTCATGAAAGATCAGAGCTCCAAAAAATCTGTAATTCTCTAACAAAAGCTCCTATAAGATAAGCAATTATGAGTATAGTAAGGATAAAATAATAGAACTCATGAGACAAAGCTAAACCCTAGGATCAATTCAGAAGTACCATAAATAACAAAGAGAAAAACTAAAAAAAATCGCCGCATTTTCATGCCTGAGCTGGAAGTAGCGAATTAAAAAATTCCATAACTCGGAGATCTAGCTAAGTATTTTAACAATTTCTATCCACAATGAATACTGTAGGATGAAAATTGAAGAAATGAGCAAATTCAAACTTTGATAATTCAGACTTTTAATGTATGATATATGTCAGGTACAAATTTATCAAAATATTTTGTCACTATGCAGGATTCTGCGCATTTTCCGCATCTAGTGCACTTTTCACTTACATATAATTTTCCTTCATTTAGACAAATTGCCTCGATCGGACATGCTTTTATACAAATTCCGCAGCCTGTGCAGTAAGTAAATCTTATTAATTGCTTTGTAACGTCCTTAAAAAGGCTAATAGCTTTTTCTTTTGTTTCAGAGCTTACAAGCAGATTTCCACTTGAAAAAAACTTTACAGTCCCGATACTAGTTTTGACAAGCAGAATACCCATTTCTTCCACATAGATTGTATTTCCAAGTACATTTATGCAATCTGCAATTTCTTTTTCCCTAATACCTCTTATTCCTGCTTCTATTGAGAAACCTCCAGACCTGCAGGGAGAAATGCCTCCCACGACTTCAATTTCAAAATTTTTGAAATTTTCTTTAGCTAGAGTAGAGATTCCATGCTCTTCTGCTAGCTTACGTATTTTTGGAGGTAACTCCTTCCAGCGCCATAATCCATATTCTATAAACTTTTCCGGAAGTCTTCTGGTTTTTGCCCACTCGAGCAAGTAAGAATTCCATTTCTCATGCATTTCAGGATGTAGTTCTTTTACTCTGGAGTATTCGGCAGCAAGGGCAGACGGGCAAAGCCAGCATCCTATTCTTTCAAAACCAAGATCATAGAGAGGATTGTATGAGAGTCCTCTCCAGTAAATATAAAGCCAAACTTCAAGCGCTTTCCAGTTTCTTATGGGGAAAATATTGAGCTGGAAAGGTACAAAGGGATTTGTCTCACTAGCCATAACCCTTGCTCTTGAAAAGGATTCATGTTTCCTCTTACCATCGATTGTCAGACAAGTCACGCCACTATCTACTCTTTGATCAGGAAAAGGACTGATGCCTTTACCTACATCCAGGGTCCCTGCAGATGCCAGTTTACATACTTTGCAGCACCATCGAAAATCTTTAGCAGGAGGCCCGAATTTTCCGATCTGGTCCCAGAAAGCAGAGCCTGCATTAATTTCTTCAAGTTGAATTCCCATTTCCTGGCAAGAAATTCGAACAAATTCAACAGTTTCAGGAAACTCGATCCCAGTATTAAGAAAAAAAGCCTTGAGTTCTCTCTGTTTGAGGGAAACTCGAGCCAGATCCATACTTACAAGGCTGTCTTTTCCACCGCTGAAGGATACATATACAGGAAGGCTGACGTTTTCGTTTCTGGAAACAATCCCACGAATTGTATTGATTGCGTTCTTGCCAAGAGCCTTCAGATGCTTTTTATTGGCCTCTATGCATGCACTGAGGTCCGGAGTTTCTGGATGAAGGGATACCCTACTACTATCAATTTTTCTGATCCTGAGAATTTTTGCTCCACCCTCTATTGATGACTTATATTCATTGTGAACTTCATTCTCAGCCAAATTTTTCAACTTTGAAAAATCTTCCCCGTTAATATAAGAAACTCCATATCCTGTCAGGTTGCCCGCAGTCACAAGGATAAAATCCCCTTTCTTTATGGTATCCATAAAGAATTTAACAAGCTCTGTTGCAACTTTTTTTCCATTAAAATGCCTGTTATTTTTCTTGAGTTCAACTTTCCTGCTTTCAGCGTACTGCAGGAGAATTTTTGCTCCCTGAAGGGAAGGTTCGAAACTGTAGCCCTCTCTGGGAATCTCAAAGCGGAGAATTCCAAAAATGAAGCCATCAACGAGCACTTCATCCGTTTTATCTTCGCCAGATATTTTATTAAGAAGTATTAACCTGTCTCCAATAGGATTACAACCAAAGGTTGAGAAAAGATGCTTGTTGATAATTTCTCGCTCATAAGGTGAACAGAAACGGACATCTGCAGGCTGGGAGAGAAAACTAATGTCTCCATTGTTTCCACATCTACCGCACTCTTTCCCAATCAAAGGCAGGTTGCATTCTCTACACCAGAAAATGTAGTTATCTTCATACTCGAAACGTTGAAAATTTTGTTTTTTCGGCAAATTCGAATTCAGACTTTTTTTAGAGCTAGAGCTCTTTCTGGTAGAATTCGTCTTACTAAAACCTCGAAATTTATCTGCAGTACTGTTTTCATTTTTATGATTTTTTTTATTTTCCGGCTTAGTATATATTTTTCCTTTCGGTTTGGTTCTTTTTTGTTTATTCTGTACTGAATCCTGGAATTTTTCATTTTTCTGCTGCATGTAAACTCTTGCCTGTTATTTGGGAAAATTATTAATCCAACATTCCACAGACGTAAATATCTGTACAATTTATTTGCCTACTATTATTCATTCAAAATTAGATTGATTTTTGAGCTACTTTCATATTGAGAAAATAGTTAGAATTATTGTATACATCTGCAAAAAGTGTGTTAATTATTAAAATCGTTCAGTCTCTCGTTTGATACATTTATCAATATCATGAGATTGTGAAAGTATTATGAGTGTGAAAGAAATTTATGAGAGCGTGAAAATATTATAAAGAAATTCTTGGATTTAAAAATCTAACGATAAATTTCACGTGATATAAAGGATCCAAAATTATTCAAAATCATTAAAATAAACAAAGGTCCACTTAAAAATCAATCCATCTATATGTTCATGGAATTTTTTGTCATTTTAATTGATACCATGAGCTTAAAATATATCAAGCTACCTACTAATGCAGGAATTTATTTTAGAAGGGTATGAGGCATGAATTATGATGTTGTTGTCGTTGGAGCCGGGCCCGTGGGATCCATAGCTGCTCGCTATGCAGCTTTGAATGGAGCAAAGGTCCTCCTTCTTGAAGAGCATCCTTCGATAGGATCTCCTGTAAGCTGTACCGGACTTTTGAGCACGAGAGCTGTGACAGAATGCGAACTCGAGCCGTCGGATGACTTTGTATTCAACTCCGTACGCGGAGCTTTTGTATATGCCCCTGACGGGCAGTGCCTTCCAATCGATGGTAAGCAGACCAAGGCATACGTAATTTCGAGGAAAATTTTTGACCGCAAACTTGCAGTAATGGCTGTAGAAGAAGGTGCGGTATTGTCTCTGAGGACAAGGGCCATAGGGCTTGAGAGAAGGTATCCCAAAAATAAAATTGAACGAAAAACAAGTCAGGCTCCAATTAAACTCATGGTACTCACAAATGGCAAGCCTGAAACAATATCTGCATCAGTAGTGATAGGGGCTGATGGAGTTAAAAGTCGTATAGCCAGCTATGCAGGACTTGAGAGAGCTACTCGTGTGCTTTCCGGAATTCAGATAGAAGTTCCATATAAATCCAAAAATATTGATTTTGTTGAAATGTTTCTAGGCTCTTCTGCTCCGGGTTTTTTTGCATGGACAGTACCAATTGACGAAAAAATTTCAAGAATTGGGCTCGCCTTTGAACCAAGATTTGCTTGCAAAAAAGTTAATGAAAAAAATTATCCTCTTTCTTATCTTGAAAAATTTCTTCGATCAAATTCCCATGTAAAAGCTAGGTACTCAGGATGTATGCTTGATTTTGTAGTAGGAGGAATCCCAATAGACCCTCCTAAAAGAACTGTTTCGGATGGTATTTTGCTAGTAGGTGATGCAGCAGGGCAGGTTAAACCAATATCAGCTGGTGGTATCTACACAGGGGCTTTTGCGGCAAAAATAGCTGGAAAAGTTGCAGCAGACGCCGCCCTTGAAGGAAACACATCTGCACATAGACTTTCCGAATATGATCTACTATGGCGAAAGTACCTAGGAAAAGAATTTGATATCGGTCTAAGAATTCATGATTATCTGGGAAAGTTGGAAGACAAGCAATTAAATGATCTTATAGGTTCATTAAACACCCCTTCTACCCTTAAAATCGTCACTGAATATGGTGATATGGATCATCCTTCCGTCCTCATGAGAAAACTCCTTTTCTCAACAAATTCTATTAAGTTTATGAAAACCTTAGGAATATTCCTAAAAACTATTTTTTAGAAAGTTAAAGTGTAGTTACAAAGATCTATGATTAATTAAAAACTGGGAGGCAGGAAATTAAAGGACCTCCTAGGCTCACTAAAACCCCCAAGAGTCCCAAATGGAATTGATTTGATATTAGGTAGTATATTTGCCACTTCCACAATTGGTGCCAATAGCAATACATAAAGAATGAGGATAGTAACTAAACGAATTATGACTTTAAATATTTTAAGCTGATCTCTCATAAGTATATTATAATTAGCTCTCATTTTACTTCCCCTCCACAAAAAAGATAATGATTTCTTTAATTTCCAGATATGTAAATATCTTCTCAAAATATGTAAAAATCGAGTATAATCTATTAGAAGGCAATACTTGTCCTTAATTTGACATGCCTTTTGTGTAAACGTTTGTGTGTATGTTTTCAGACAAAAACAATGCAACAATAAAACAATAAAACAATAAAAGAAAAAAAAACAATAATTCAAGAATCATAGAACTTGAAAAGACATCAGCACAAAGTCATATACGCTTTCTCACAATGGAGAATATTCTTGTTTATCAGATTAAATCAGTGACTTATGGACATATTCTGGTATTGCAACAGAAAAATAATATAGGAATGATTATCTAGGGCTCATATCAGGCTGCAATATATCAAATAATTTTTTTTCTGCGTCGAAGCAGTATGCAAGCCGACCTATGTTGGGTATAACTTTTTTTTCAATAGCCAGATTGCCACCATGCTTCTGTATCTGTTTTAGGTATTCATTTATGTTAGGAACATCTATTATACAGACATAGCTGTTTATTATAATTTCCTCTGGCAATTCTTTTTCCGGTCTCTTTATCAAGCCGCCATTTATTCTTAATCGCGCTTGTTCACCTGTCGTTATGTGCCAATATTCAATAGGACTTTTCAATTTCTTTATCGTCCAAACAAACACATTTTCTTAAAACTTCTTTGCCCTTTCAACATTTTCTGTATGTATCTCGAAATGAACTACTCTTGGTATGATAACTACTCCTAATTTGATTAAATAGTTTAGTTGGTGCTTAAATATAAACTTGATTTAACATACTAAGTTTAGTAGTATTCACTAATTGATATTGGAAATTGTTCATACTTTGAGTTCAAATCAATTTGGCAAATTTTATTTTAAATTTTTAAGTCCCAAAGTAAAAATTATATAAATATAAGAAAAATCGAACTCTTTTTATTTTTATTTTTGTTCTTATTTCTCTATCATGATGGTTTTTTAGGTTAATTAGTTCCAAATGTTTCACGAACTCTATATATTCTACGAGTTCCAGGAGTTCCAAAAGTGATATCTCTACAATATTTTCTTATTACTGATGGCATTTAGGAAATCCAGATATTTAGACCTAAAAAACTGTGCATAAATGAAAATCTAAAAAAGAAGCTTTGTAAATAAAAATATTGTCTCTGGATTATGTTTTGTGATGAAGTAAAGTGATGCAGAGTCAATTAGAATTTAAAAATTTTTCGATACATTGCAATAAAAGCAAAGTTGACTTTAAAATTTGAATATATTATAGGTGTCTACACCAACTGATTCGCATTTTCATATCCACTGGGTATTGAACTCTTACACTAACCAGTGAATTTGGAAATGCTAATAGTAATAATAACAAAAACTGTATTAATTAAGAACTGTAACTGAATTGTATATATGGGTTTACTGCCCATTCAATCCTAAACCACGTTGCACGAAAAAGTAATGAAGGACACTTGATTAAGATAAAAATAATGTAAATAAAAGTAAATCCTTTGATTTTTTTATTTTAATTTTTAGTGTACTAAAAGTTCTGTAATATATGATTGACTCGGTATCCTTTTTCATTCAGCACAAAAAACAAGATGTACAACCAATAGTTATGGTTCATTCATGCCTAATCCGTTCATAATGCTTGATCCACTCATCAAGAGTGATTCGTTCATGCCTGGTCTTTGTCCACTTGCTACAATAGCTGTCACTGAGATTAATAAGCTTACTACTATCAAAAAGATAATTATCTCATTACTATGGTTAAATTTAGTACCCATATGAAAAACTTTCCTTAGTATTATTTAGTGATCTTTATCTATCCCATATTTATTAGAGCTTGATGCTATCTTTTAGGCATTTATATGCACTGGATAATACTTACTTTTACAATTCTTAAAATTAATTATAAGAAATATAATTTCTGAATAAAAAGTACTTTCACATAAAATATTTTAAAATCGAACAACAATTTGATATCAATTAAGTTTTTATTCAGAAACTATTTTTTGTATAATTAATTTAAAAAACTAGGGGAGTAATTATACATTGTAGCTTAAAATGAACAGATATAAGGTGAAAGAGTGGGGAAGTATTGGCAGAAGGCAGAAAGCATCAGCATATGGGATAATTGCAACGAATTTCGATAATTCTACAATTTTAATAAATTACATATATAGGCTTTGTAACAACCAGCCATGAAATTGGAGTCTATCGAAATCCTTCGGACTGCCAAGTCATCCTTACCCTGAGCTTTGAAACAATCTAATCCCGAACATTATGGAAAAGTTTTATTGGTATATTTTCACAATCAGAAATTGATGTTCGCTTTTGAAATAATCTCCTATTTGCATGATTTTTAAATTCGAGATTGAGAACGCAAAATAAAATAATGGAGGAATTTACCTGAAAGCACTTGTATTTGGAGCCGATGGTTTTGAAGATACGGAACTTATATATCCTTATCACCGTTTGAAAGAAGAAGGAATAACCACACATGTAGCTTCAATAAATAACGGGCCTATAACAGGAAAACATGGATATGAAATCAATGCGGAAGTTGCCTTTAAAGATGTGAATCCTGCAGATTATGATATCTTAGTGATTTCTGGAGGAAAAGGGCCTGAAAAAATAAGGCTGGACAAAGATGCACTTGAGATTACGAGATACTTCTTCAAAGAAAAAAAACCGGTTGCAGCAATCTGCCACGGTCCACAGGTTTTAATCTCTGCAGGCGTCATAAAAGGTAGAAAAATCACATGCTGGTTAGGGATAAGGGATGATATTATAGCTGCAGGAGCACTTTATGAAGACCGTGAAGTTGTTATAGATGAAAACCTGGTATCATCGAGGAGTCCAGCAGATCTGCATGCTTTTGGAAGGGAAATGATTCAACTAGTGAAGTAATTCAAAGTTAGAATTTTTTGGTTCCCAGTTTTTTTTTAATTTTTGAAAATTTCGATAAACTTCTAATTTGAACGGGTTGTTTATAGGCGATGTAGAAATCGGCTATGTGGACAAAACTCTCAAATTGGCCACCCAAATTCCTAATTCCGAGTTTCGATCTAACTGTGCGTAATTTCTTGAAGCTTGATTACGGTCGCTTTCAGAATCAACGAGTGTATACCTACATTACTTCTTCAAAAACCAAATGACTATATGTTTTAGCATAATCTTAAGCCTGTGAGTCGTAATGATGCAAAAAATAATAATGGAAAATTGACGTTGTGTATATGCACAGTTTTTTTGCCATAAAACATGTGTATAAGTGGAAACATAAAAACGGAAACTTTGGCACCAAAACCATTGGCTCGACATCCTCGAATAGAATCTGCTTGAACGGCTGTACTGTTTCCTTACGTATCCAGTCGCGCTGAAGCTCACATGTGAGTTGCACCCAGCTCATTGGTTTTCCACCGACCTAGCCATTATGTGTATTGCGTCGAGCGAAGGAAAAGTGAGGCATGCTTCTGTCCACAGCGCTGTCATGATTAGCTTCTTGCAACCAGTCGCTTTGACAGCTTGGACAAATTCTTTATCTTCCCAGGAATTGATCGTCGTTCGGTATGTTTCGGCTCGATCATTTTATTTTCATCGGTGGTGGTCATTTTGCTCATGATCCTGTCTTCGTTCAATGGGTTTAAGTCTCATCTCCTTTTAATGGGTTATAAGTCTCAGATTGTCTTAGGTTGTTTCAACTCGCCGCATCAAGCAAGTACCTAGTGCCTTCTCTATCTTTAACGCCTTCATGATTGACCTCCATATTTCTGCGTCGAGATAGCGGCCGTACCACCTCGATTGCCTACCCTTTAATGAAAGCGAGCAGCTCCTCGTTGACCCTGTCCTTGAGATTCGTGCGCATGCCGCGTGGAAAGCCCTTAGGTTCCGTTGCAAAAATAATATTTCCGCATTTTGACATTATAATTTTTCAAATGTAGGTTATGCCATAATTTATTTCAAATTAATTATACGAAAAATTGTTTCTAAACAAAACTTACTTTCCCATAAAATATTTTGAAGCTAAAAAAATTTGAATATATGGATCATTCAGGATGAGTCACCCTGGGTGCAGAAAACTCACTAATCAAATTATTTTTATCTATATCATTGTCTCTATCACGGTCTCTTAAATGAAAATGAGTGTTTTTACGATGGCTGAAGCTATCTTTAAAATCAAAGAATAATTAATAAGAAAAGAAAAAATCGGATCAGATACAGAAATTTACGGGAAAGATTTAAACAGGATTCTTACGAAGAAAAAATTAGAGGTAATTCGAAATTCCCAATAATTGATTTCAAATTATTGCCCGATGTTAAAACATTTTATGAGAAAGTAAATTTTATTCCGAAACTATTATTTTAAGAGTCAATTACAAATAATTAAGGAAATAGTTGTATTATTGTGGCCTAAGGAGGATTATTATTGTGGCTTAAAGAGAATTTCAATAAACACCTAATTTTTGTCAGATACTTATACATATTATATCGAAAACTCGTAAAAATCAGAGGAGGATTTCGACAAATCTCTAAAAACATCAAATATCCTCAATTATCAAAGGAGATTGCGTATGGAACCAAAAAAATATCCCGACAGGCATTGAGTTATTGAATAACCCTCGCTATAATAAAGACGAAGCCTTTTCACTGGAAGAACGAAGACTTCTAGGTCTAGAAGGATTCCTGCCTACTGCTATCGAGAGCAAGGATACGTAAGTACAGCGTACATTAAGTAAGATATCCCATCTATCACAAGATATCTACAAATTTGTGTACCTAGCCGACTTGCAGGACAGGAACTAGACCTTATATTATCGGTTATTGGTCTCGGACCTGGCAACGTCCCTCCCTATCGCCTATGACCAAACGGTAGATTATGCCAATTAATCAGAATTTATAGCATTTTAGCCGTCCTTCGATTCTGCGAAAAATGCTAAAAATTCCTTTATACGGCTCTTTGTGCCACAATTCACCTAGTTCCCTGTACTTCCTCCTGGATTCTCATCTTTTTCTATGTCTTCAGTCGGACCCATCAATTTAGCCAGCCATTCCGTTTCATCAAAACTCTCAAATACAATCTTCAAAATCATTGTAAGTGGTACGGAGAGTAGCATACCTGCAGTTCCAAGTACATAATTCCAATAGATAAGAGAAAGAAACAAGATTCCTGGGGATAATTTCAGGCCTTTCTTCGCTAGTGAAGGGAATATAACGTTTTCTGAAAGCATATCGACAATCACGATAATGCAAATAATGGCAAGAGCACCTATAGGCCCATATTTGAACAGTACAAACATTGTGGGCGGGATAGAAGTTAGAATGAGACCAATGTAAGGAATATAACTGAGCAAGAATATAAGGACACCCCAGAGAATCGTAAAGTCAACGCCTCCTATAAGGAGAAATACGGTAATTCCTACGGATGTGATAAGGTTTGTTTCTGCTTTTATAACGAAAAACTCTACCAGATTCTTGTTAAATTTACTCATATTCATTTGGAATTTGGAATGTGTTTCAATTTTTGAATTATTTGTTCGGGAGTATTGGCGGCATCTAACAACAAGAAAGCTGTAGTAAGGATTATAATTCCAGCTGTTGTCCCGGCATTCAAAAGTCTATTAATAATACTCGACATGAGAAAGATCATATTTGATGCAATACCACGTAAAATCGAATTCGCAGAAAGTTCTCCTTGTGAGGGAATATAATGTGAGGGAATATAATGTGTGAGAATATCTATATACTCAATCAACCGAGATTGATAGAATGGGATCTGGTGCTCAAACTGGATTGCGGCTCCGATCACCACTATACCTAGGACTGCGACAATAAAAGCAAATAAAAGATTCACTAGAAGTATACTCAATTCACCAGGAATTCCCTTTCTTTTAAGCCAGCGGATATGAGGAGTAAAAATCATTGCAATAAAAATAGAGAAAAGAATGGTTGTAAGTATGGGAGCGATCTCCCTCATCCCTACAGTCAAGATAACTATCAGAGTGCTATAAACTAAGATTCTAGCTGGTACCGAACTGATGTTAATGCTCATGATTTGTGACTCCATTCTATATGTTTACAATAATCTGAGCTTTTTCTTTCACAATAAGTTGACACGTATTTGATTCAGATCTTCAGTGTTTTTATCTATATCTACCTTACAAGTCGCTCATTTGTGCCCAGTTAAGAAATCTATTAAAAGCTAAAAAGACTACTACAATAATCGATTAATCCAGATTTACTTTTATATGCTTATAGAAAAAGCAGCAAAAATAATACATCTCTTACAGATTATATCTTAACCGAGCTAATTGAAGCCATCTCGACGACACACAGAAGATAAGAGAACTAATCCACAAACAAGGCAACTAATAGATAGGTTGCTACACCTATTGCTAGAAATAGGTTGTCTGCAACACTCATCCAAGCGAGGCTTGCAGGGTAAGATTCATCTATGTTAGTATATAAAAATTAAATGGCTCGAAAATGGTGAAACTTTAATCACCCATGACTTGTATTAGGGAAAAGTGAAGAATCCTTTGAGTTTTCGTTCATCTGGAGATAAAAATGAAATCCTTCCTATAGTTTTGTTATCAGAAACCGTAACCAGATTGAAATCAGTCACATGCTGTCAAACATAAATTCATAAATCAAAGAGCTATCGAATGGGTATATTCTACTCGCAGTCTTGCATGATCAGTAAATGAAAATATTCGATTTTTAATGGACATTACATCAGAGCGGTGGCGCGAACATACACCGTTGCTTGCAGCGGGGTGCGACAGTGTAACTTTGATTTATAACTATACAAATATGGGTAGATCAAGTTCCCATAAATACATAGTTTTGTGACAAAAGCTATAGATATTCTCAACGTAAACTCTCTCTTACTCTTTTATTTACCCTACCTACCTCATGAACTTAAAAGTACAGGAAAGCGTATATCTGATTGATTTTAAATAAATAAGATCATATATAGTATAATTTGCTTTTAAGCTTGCAAATTTATACTAAATACGATCCCATTTTCATTATTATGATATAATCTGCCCATTGATTTTGATGTAGGTATCAGTCTTCGAATCTTAAATATGGACATGGGATCGACCATTGATAGGTTCAAGATAAGTTTTCTTCTTTTTAGTAAAAATATAATATTGCATAAAAAATAAGAAATAAATATTTTATAGCAGTCGACCATTCATTCAATGACGCTGATGGATAACAGAATACATTTGCAAAGTGTGAGAATGTTTATCTCTCAAAAAGATGAGCGTATTCTTTCTTAAGTGGATTGAGAAACTCTGTATTTAATTTTGCATCATGAAGTGTTTTCACTTTAGAAAGCTGATCAAATGTCAAATAATGAGCTTCTTTAAATTTAGCTCATTCGAGGTTAGCTCCTGTTAAGTTAGTCCATAATAAGTAGGATTCTAAAAGATTAGCTCTTCTTAGCATAGTCCAATTAAGGTTAGCTCCATCAAGTTTAGCTTTTCTAAGATTAGCTTCACTAAGGTCAATTCCTACCAGTTTAGCTTCTCTAAGGTCAGCTCCTTCAAGGTTAGCATTTATTATGTGCACCGATTTAAAGATTTGATTTGCTTTATTATCCCCTCTGATTATAATCTAATCTAGAGAAACTCAGAATCATGTATAACAATCACATATTACTGTTTCAAAACGTCATAAACCAAAAGGGAATCGAAAACCTCTGAGCATGAATATTTTGTCATTTTCTTTATTAGTTACTAGTTTATGATTACTCGGCAGCGGATTTAATCACATTGCTCATTATTTCTACTAAAGTTTCGTGGTATTTATCTGGATCTTCGTATTCATCTATATTTTGTACTATTGTAAGCATAATCGACGCAAATTCTGATGGATTCAGGTTTTTCATCTCCTGTTAACTCTAAAGCAAGCTTGCAGTTTTCGGCTTATCAGCAGTTCTGGCGCGACAAGTTTTCAAAAGTAAATATAGGATTTTTCTTATCTTTTTTAAACAGCTCTCTTTGACCTTTTAATATTATGTTATCTTCCTCTTTTTGTCTTATTTATAAATGGCATTTTTTTTTCTTAGGACTCTGGCATCTACTTAACTACCTATAACAGATTCAAACAATGTACTTAATACTCAATTTTTATATTTATTTAAAAATTCATTCAGGACAGAGTTGACCAATTGTATTTCCTGTCTTTAAGTGTTGAATCTCAAATAGTCATTTTTCAAATTTTCCCTTAAGTTGTTTCCAGTAGTCTTCATACTCTTGCTCCTTAATCAGGTATTCATTCAATCTTAACTCAAGAAGTTCAGGGGTCATTCTTTGGAAAGACTGTTTGTGATTGGTATCTAACATCATTTCTTAGCATTTCCGGAAAGATCATCCTGCATTCACATTAAAAAAATAAAAAAGCCGAAAATAATAAAACGCAATCAAATATGTGTCATATATTTCTCGCTATTGGATTGTAACCCAAGTTGAGGTAAAAGCACTTAACTCTCGATACCATTAAGTTGATCTTGTAAACTGAAGACGAGAAACTGCCTGCAGCTAGAGAGAATGTCTCTCTTGAGGTATTTGGATACCTATAAATTATAACTAGATTCAATTTATTATATACTTTTTGAATATATACTATATAGTACTAACTTATACTAATTAGTATTAACATAACGTGGTCCTAATTTCGTGAATCATGACATATATGGATCTTTTCCCTTACCCTTTTTGAAAAACCAAATTGAATTTTGTTATAACCATACAAATATGAATAGATTAAGTTCCCATAAATGCACAATTTTTGTAAGAAAATCTATGCATTTTTTTCAATTTCACCGGAGAGTGCTTAATGTTTATGTGATAATGTATTACGCCTAAAACCTTCTACCCTAACAGGTAACTCATAAGTAAAATTTCAGATAATCGCTGATTTATACCAAATATGTGTTATTTTGTCACCATAACTTCCAGGAAAGCTTTTTCAACCGAATTGCTATAAATTTTATGACCGTTAGAATATCCATTATGCCTGAAACAACAATCATCCAGACAACAAAACAAACCCGTGAAGAATTACGGCAAATTTGAATGAAGGGAGACGATTCTAAAAAGGTCATTAGTGACCTGATAGTCGAACACAATAGAAATGAATTAGTAGAGCATGGAGAGAAATTTATAAGATAGCATGAAAACTAATTTGTGAGTATCAATGACCTTTAAGGTTTTTGTACATCCTACTCTTTTTGATAAGGTTCCTGCAGAACGAAAATAATATATAAAATATGCGATTAAGGAGCTTACAAGTCTGTTTCCAGATAGTAATGGAAACAAAAAATAACTCAAAGGGACTCGAATAGTTACATATCGTCTGAAAGTTGGCGGCTATCGAGTTTTCTATCAAATTGATGAGGAAGAGATAAATTAGACATTTTCGATATTCTGATCGTTGAACAAGCACATAAAAAAACATGGAAGAATTTAATATTAATTATCAGAATTTTCGCTAGGGCATTTCTATTTTTAGATTTTCGGGAAGCCATTCAATGTTTACCTTTTGTTCTCCTGTATCAATGTTTGAATGTAAAGCTCTGGATCATGCATAATTATTTTGCTATAAAGCCTATGCATTTGTGAAAAAGATAATATCCTATTTCTTGTGACAAAGAAAGAAGTGGATAATCAACTAGAAATTATAGAACTTCAGTTACACTGTATAAATTATAAATAGATTGCAAGTGAGACTATTTAATTTTTATTATACTCATTAATACTTTTTTTGCGTTTACAGAGCATAAATCGATTGAAACTCGTATTTTTCCATAATCTATGGAAGATCCGATCCGCAAAGATGTAGGCAAAAATCTGGTTCTTCGTCATTTTGTGTGGATTGAAAATAATTATCCAGTTGAAAAATTACAACGCCAAAGAGATTAATATCGAATAGAAACTTGATTTTGCCACAATAATTTTTTTGGAAGATTATGCATATTGCACACTCACTTAGAAAGTAGAATATAACTTTCCACTTAAAATAGCAAATAGTTTATAAAATTAATCTATCTTGCTTTTTTGGGGAAAGAATAATGTTAAATTTGTGAGGATATTCGTAAATAATAAGAACATTGTTAATATAAAAGTATTTATCTGATTTAAAATATTTTATAGTGAAGTAAGTTTTATTTAGAAACGATTTTTTGTATAATTAATTTAATAAAACTAAAAGGCATAATTGATTATCTCAATATAATTATTTGTAGAGTAAGAATCTAAGTCAAATTGTATTCAATCCAAAACAGAATAAGGATTTGCTAGATCTATGGAAGAAGTAAAGTTGTTGAAAGTCGGAAAACAAAATTTGGTATTCTATTATGTTCTCTCATTTTCTACTAAAATTCGTCAGAGTAATAAAAATTTAATTTCATTGAACTCAATATTTTGTTAATTCGAAAAGGGAACAAATCAATTGCTATCTTAGTGATAAAAACTTTATTTAAAGGCAATATGTTAATTTCCTTTGCTGAAAGTATTGGTTAAAATCATGTTATCCTATGTTCTCTTTAATATCTCATTATCATTATGATTTTTGTGGTATTATTTAATTGTGAATTCTCATTATCCATATCAATTAGGCAATGTATCGAATAGAAGGATGAAACAAATTTATGCGTTATAATGGATGTTACTGTCAAATAAGAACAAGAAAATAGTCAGCTAAATGAATTAGGGAGTTGTACAAATGTTAAATAAAAAAAAGATGAGTACTATCAAGGAACGTCAGAAAATAGGCAGGGCCCTAAGAGAACAGGTGCCCCGTAGCGACCATGGGATCTGGAAGCCTGCGCCTTCCAGACCCGATCCAATCAGTCTACTTCAGGAACATGACAAAAACCATCTGAAAAACCTTTTGCCCATTAAATATGGTCGTATGCTGGAATCACCTTTCGCCTTCATGCGAGGCGCGGCTGTAGTAATGGCTGCTGACCTAGCTACAACACTAGTTATAGGTCTGCAAACACAACTATGTGGTGATGCACATCTGGTAAACTTCGGCGTCTTTGCTACGCCAGAGCGCAAACTGGTTTTCGATATTAACGATTTTGATGAGACCTATCCTGGTCCATGGGAATGGGATCTCAAACGCCTAGCTACCAGTGCGGTGCTAACGGGAAGGGAAAAGGGTTTCGGTAATGAGGTAAACCGGGAGCTAGCTATGGTTGTTAATAGAAGTTATCAGGAAGCAATAGTAAATTTTGCCTCGGCTACTTTTTTGGCTGTGTGGTATTACGACGTAGCGGTGAATGAAGTCCTGGAAGCCTTTAAGAGATCCTCCTGGAAAGACAAAAAAAGCGCCCAAAAAGTTATTAAAAAGGCACTATATAGCACGCAAGAGCATACAATGGAAAAACTCACTGAGATAGTCGGTGGAAGGCGGCTGATCCGCAATGATCCTCCACTTCTAATGCGTTTAAGTGAGAGAGTGCCAAAGGAACAAGAAGCATGGATTACAGAACTGGATGCTGAAAAGTTGTTCAAAGAATACATAGCCAGCCTTCCAGAAGAAAAGCGCCAGCTAATGTCACACTTTCGGGTCTCAAGTTGCGCCTTGCGAATTGTGGGCATTGGAAGCGTTGGCACGCGCTGTCTGATCCTTCTTCTTGAAGGAGCTACAAAAGATGATGCATTAATATTACAACTGAAAGAGGCTGGACCGTCGGTCTTGGAACCCTATGTCGCAAAGAAAGATTATGACAACCAAGCTCAACGCGTGGTTGTTGGACAGAAGCTGATGCAGGCAGCCAGCGACATCTTTCTGGCAGGTATGAAGGATCAGATAACCGGAATACAATACTATTGGCGGCAGTTTAAAGACATGAAAGGATCCTTTGACTTGGAGTCTCTGGACAAAGCTGGATTAGAAACCTATCTCAAGGTGTGCAGCTTGTGTCTGGCTCGAGCTCATGCCAGAACAGGGGATGCAGCCTGTATTTCGGGATATATTGGTAAAAGTGATGCTTTTTGTGAGGCCATCACTAAATTTGCTATGGCTTATGCCGAACAGACGGAACGCGATTATCAGGCACTGAAGGAAGCAATAAATTCTGGCCGCATTGAAGCAAAAAAAGGCTTGTGATACCCTATTGGTTCAGATATCAATATATAAAATGACCATCTAAATATATTGTTGCTTTTAAGTTATTTGTAACCTGATAAATGTATTAAAATGTTTTCGATAAATCCCTATATTTCATGGTACCATCCTAGCTACTGAGTTTGTAAATGATCACAACGTGGAAAGAGTAATACATTCATCTACTAGCGGAGCTGTTTGCAAGCTTGTGACCTACTTTGCCTAGGCGGGATTCCTACGAGAAAAAAGAAGCTTCGGAAACTTAAAAGAAAATTATTCGAAAAGCTTGAAGACCTGCAGAACCTTACCCTGAAAACAGCTACCCTTATACTACTGCCGAAGCCCTTGATTATAGGAAGATGAAAAGTCGAATCTGAAAGTTAAGTTTCTGAAAACAAGTATCATTCTCTAAATGGAAGTATTGGGAGCTGCAATTGATCGGGAAACGATGAATCAAGAAGTTTATCTCTTGCATCTTCTTGACGATACTAGACTAGAATTCAGGCTAGTTTGACGAGGTGATGATTTTTTTGATTTGATAGTTTAAAAAGTACAAAATCAAAGTGTTTGCTGGTATTTGTTTTATGGCGTAATTCTATGTTGGTTTAATTCTCTGGAGCGTAATTCTATGGGTTATCTTATGCTTGTCAGGCATGGAAAGTCCGATTTGAAGCCTGGTGACAGGTTTGTTGGCTGGATGGATGTTTCTCTTTAGCAGGAAAGGAATTGAAGAAGCTCTTGATTGCTCAGTTAAACTTGAAAACATCGAATTTGATCTTGCTTTTGTTTCAAACCTTGTTCGGGCACAGGAAACTCTTTTCATCGTATTATCCGGGCAGAAAAAAACAGAAATTCTTGTCCATGAAAAGATAAATGATGAAAGTGGGATAGGGAAAATTAAATGGTATTTCTTTCCCGAAAAACTCGACAAAAGTCTTATCCCTGTATACTCGACATCTGCTTTAAATGAACGTTACTATGGAAAGCTCCAGGGCAGAAAAAAACAGAAAATGAAAGAAAAATATGGAGCTGAAAAATTTACTTCCTGGGATTTGGATTTTGAGCCAAGTCTAAATGAAGGAGAAAGTCTCAAAGCTGTTCATGAGCGTGTAGTGCCCTATTTCAAGCATAAAATTCTGCCTGCAGTGAAAGAGGGGCAAAATGTGATAGTCTGCGCCCATCATAGCAGTTTGAGAGCTCTAGTCAAATATATAGAAGGTATTTCTGATAAGGATATCAGGGAAATCAACTTCGCCACAGGCGAAATTGCAGTATACTTTTTTTCAGAAGGCAGGCTGGTAAAAGAAACCATTGAAATTGTCATGAAATAAAAATAAACCTCTAAGAGCTTGTTTTAAGATTAGGTCATTCTTGGTAAACGAATTGTTCATAATGTCGGAACAAAATACTTCAACCAGGACTTAATTTTGCTCTTTTCAGAATAGACTTGAAGCTGACCTTAATTTTCCGCTTTTTAAATATCAAGCTAGAGCCTATCCTATCGAATAGCAACATTTTAACTTTATGATATACAGGTATTAGAATAAAGCATCTACATTTTTTCAAATTCGAATAAAAAAATGTTTTATCATTTCATATGAAATTGGTAACGAATAAATTTTGCCACAAAATAATGTATCACAGAAAACAATAAAAAAGAAACTTTACCAATATAGCAGATATCTCCACATTTTGTTTTTCACAGGCTAAAAATAATTATATATTACTTATAAACACAATTAAAAGTATGAATGAATTGAATCAGAGTGCTAATTTTTCTGTAGCATCGTCTCAATTAATAAATAGTTAATAAATTTGTTCACTTGTTTACTTATAGTATGATAAATTTTTTAATATGTTTTGATATATTGTTTACAATTTTAGATCTAGATATCAGTGAAATAGAAATCTTTCATTCCCAAAAAGATTGCTGGCATAGTCGGGGGATCGAAATATTTCAAGGGTATACTATTTATCAAATTTGTAAATATATAGTATATTTACAAAAAATATATATTAATTCAAATTCAACTAATCTAATATGACTCATAAATACACTATAGCAAAGATCCCGGAATGAACTGTTTTAGTGTAATTATGTTTCTGGCAATGGAAAATTGTCACGGATCTATCTGATAGATAATCTACCAAGCTGCAGGTATCTATTACCATTTTAGTGTAGTTATGTATTTGCCAGTGAAAAAATCAATTTGCCTATGCATCAACAGATCAGTACTAGTCATCGTCAGTTTCAATTTCCATTTCCTTCGTCTTCATGTCAGTGTTTTTCATGTCCATACCGTTGCTGTGGTGATGGTAGTGCTTGAAGACTTTAGTCTTCACGTCTTGGAATATTATACTAGTTGTTTTCTTCTCTTTAACCATACCAGTTTTTGTGATTACTGCTGCAACTGTAACTGCTACTGCAATAGCCAGTTCGAAGTTGTTACTTGCCGCGGTAAAAGCAAGAGATGTTGTTTGTGCGTAGTTAATACCCATTCTTTTGGAGACTAAGAAAGAGATTCCGAACATAATTACGAAATAAATTAAGAGGGGAATTGCGATTCTTACAACATCTAGCGGCAGAGTAACAATATATTCACCTTTTAAAGAGAACATTACAATAATCGTAAATAATAGAGCATAAAGCGAAATGGGGCCTGTAGTAGGAATAAATTTGTTATCATACCATTCAGCTCCTTTCGAAGGACGTAAGAAGTAGCGGGTTAAAAAGCCAGAAGCAAAGGGAATCCCTAGGTAGACACCGACACTTTGGGCTACTGCTCCCATAGAAACATTTATTTCCATACCACTAAGTCCCAACCATTCAGGCAACACGGTTATAAATAAATAAGCAAAAATGGAGTAGAAGACCAACTGAAATATAGAATTAAAAGCAAAACGAGCGGCAGCATACTCGTTGTCTCCATCTGCCAGAGTATTCCAAACAATTACCATTGCGATACATCTAGTCAGGCCAATTAGAATAACACCTACCATGTATTCGGGATATGCCCTAAGAAATATAATCGCGAGGATGAACATTAAAATTGGATCAATTACCCAATTTTCTAGTAAGGATAATCCTAAAACCTTGTGATTTTTGAACACCTTACCTAATTTTTCATATTTGACCCGCGCAAGGGGTGGATACATCATAACTATTAAACCAATGGCAATGGGAATAGATGTAGTGCCAATAGACAAATTTTTTAAAAAACCTACAAATCCTGGGTAGACGAAGCCTAAACCCACACCAATAAACATAGCTAGAAAAATCCACAAAGTCAAATACCGATTTAGAAGAGATAATTTTGGTACAACGGAGTCTTCCAAAACAAACACCTTCTATTTGTGATTATAACTGATGATCTATCTTCAATCGCAAGATATACCACTGCTTTGATCTTCTTCAGTAATTCTAAATCTTCTTTACATACGCTGACTTTTCCTATTTCGTCGTTGATGATGATTGAATGGAAGGGAAATTTTTGAAAAATTGAACTATTGAATCGATAATAGACCCAATGTAACTTTTTTGTAGAAACGATGATTCCCGCTATTTTCAGCCTATTTAAATGTCTGGAGGCATTGGACTGTTTAACGCCCAGGACTGATTCAATATCACATCCACATAATTCACCGCTTCTTAAAAGATTCAGTATTCGTATTCTGTTTTCATCAGTCAATGCCTTAAAGATATAAACAATATCCACAGATATCACCGAAAGTATATGATATATGCAGGTATACTCATATTATATTTAAAAATGCTTATTTGGCTCTTTAGAATCTCTCAATTTAGAGACTTTTTACGGTAGAATCATCTAATTACAGGAGCCAGCGGGAACCGTATCAAGTCATTAGACTTTTCCATCCCAAAATACAGAACTTTTGTGCAAAAACATCCACATAAATATAAACGATAAATGATATTTTTGTGGTAAAAAAGGACATAGCAGGAAACTCATCTTCGATAGCTCGTAAATATTTTAAGTATGCTGTGAAATATGAAATATTTCCTTATATTTCATCTAAAGCATATTTGTCAACAAGTTAATAATAACATTTCAACGCAGTGATTTAAACTTCACCATGGGCTTCTAATGACTCACAACGTTTCTGTTCATTTTTCGCTCTCTATCTGGATACTTTACAACATGATATTAATGACTTTTCGGCAAGCTCTTATTGCAAGAGGTACGGTTCGAACGAACGAACTCCTACGATATCAGAAACTCAACTATCGCCTTTGACCTGGCTGGGTAACTCCAGTGTGTCGATATAGAAAGGAACTTTGAGAAACTTTTACAAAAAGAACTGCAGAGATAGCTGAAAGCTTGAAGTAAACAGATTAAAATTTAGTTTGGGGGTGGGATTCGAACCCACGAATTACTTCGTAGACAGATCTTAAGTCTGGCGCATTTGACCTAGCTCGACAACACTCTCACATTGAAGGGCAAATTTTTATCTTTGCTTCTCTTATACTTTTTTGCTTTTTTTTCCCACTTAGTTCATTTAAACATATTTTTTAGTCCAATATGTTGTTCTATCAGAACTATATCTAAAAACGTAAGATTGTTTTTTCAAGAGCAATTTTGAGATTTTTATATCGCTCTTATTTCCTGTGTCCACAAGAATCCCTTTGCCGCCTAAGATTATCAGGTAAGAGTTTGATGTCTTCATAGAAATAGCAATGATACTATAAGGATTGTCGCTCCTCAGCTTATTACTCTTTGTGATAAAACTGCTTAGTCTATCTGTTTTGCTGGAATTAATTTGTCATCTCCTTTTTTACTGTACCCTTTAAGGTCGGAAATTTTGTATTTTAGTAAACGACTACCACGACTGCTTCTGAGAGTACTAATAAAGACTTTTGCACTTGCTGAATTAGTGGTGACTTATAGGTTGCAAGATGAAAGTTTCGACTTACATCAAAGGAATGTAGAGCATTGTTTTATAATACTGTTATCGTTCCCTGCATCGATGGATGAATTGAGCAAAAGTAATCAAAAATTCCTGGTTTTGCAAAAAAACGAATATGTGTAACCATGAAGTATTAGTCCTGAATCAAGGTTACCCCTATGAACTTGGTGTGCATATTCAAAATTTAATCCCTAATTGTACCACCTGCTTTTTCTTGCAATAATCTCATGCCATCAGGCTCATTACCTTCTCTATCTTGGATACGAGGCGCTTTTCAGACTTCATATATATGTAAGCAGGAAGCCCAGATTTAGAGAAACTTTGAACAAACTGCTTTGTAAGGCTGTTAATTTTAGGGAATTTCCTAACCTTCTCGTTTGCAAAGAGCCTTATTGCTTTATCAAAACTCAAGATGTTGGTAGTGAAGTTCACATCTTTTCGTAACTGCCTATCCATAGAGAAAACAAGCTCAATCCAGGAACTCAATTCTTTTGTCAAATGTCGCTTGGTTACTCCCTCAACTACAATATAGGATTTTCTTTTTTTGATGTTTTCAAAACATTCTTTAAAGGTATCCCCTTTTGCTAGTGTATAGACAGCTCCCATTCCTCCTGTATGACTGTCTGTAGTTGCAGCAATTCCTTTTCCATACCTCATGGCAAGTGCTTCAGTAATGAGGTTTTTCTCAGTCAGATCCTGAATGTTGTATTCGATAACAGGGAACTTCTGTAATAGCTCAGGTATAGCCCATAAATTTGGGTGATCTCCAGTAGCAAACCAGAATGGATGGTTGTACATATAGGGCATGTTATGAGTCCTGAGATAACGAATAAAGCTTTTGAAGTCATGTTCCTGGCTTACAATAATCTCAAGATCTCCGAACTCTTCGGAATCAAGCTCAAAGACGTTAACGTGAACAGTGCGTCCTGTCCTTTCTGGATCTTTAATTGTAATCTCAACACCAGGAACCAGCTCTTCTCTATCCCAACCAAGCAGATCGTATGCTTTGATAGTATCATGATCTGTAAAAGTAACAAAATTGAGTTCTTGCTCCTTTGCTTTTTCAAAAAGAACTGCAGGTTGCATTGCCTGAATCGGAGGGACATCGTAGGAACAGGAAGAATGTACATGTAAATCCATTTTTTTCCATCCTTCATGACGAAGAGCTTCTGCAACTTCTGCGCTCACAGTTATTTTTGTATTGTTTCCTGGTTTATCTCTCATAAAACACTACCATTTTATACAGAAGTTCTTTGTAATCTAAGGCTTCAAAAATTCTTATTTAATCTAAAGAATGAAGAATTTATATATCGATATTTCATAGAAATAAATATATTTTTTGAAATTATATATAATTTAAAAAAGTAGATTTATTTCTATGAAATATCTAAATACAAATTTTAAATTAAAAAAAAGAACACCAAGGAAAAAAGGGGTGAAATAGGGGGAAAGTTAAAATAAAGCATCAATAAGTTATTTATTTGGCTTAGTCTGAAAAGAGTAAACATGAGCTGTAAATGAAAATAAAAAAATATAGTTGTTAAATTAAATAACAATATTTAGTATATTTATAAATATAAAGAGAAAGAATATATATTTGAAAAGTGAGTATTAAGAGTCAGATTACATTTAGTAGTTTGGGACAAGAATAATACGAACAAACCAGAAAAGATATACGAACAAACCAGAAAAAGTGCGCGCATCTCTAAAACCAAAATTCCATGTTACTTTTTTTTATAAATGAAAAAGTGCCTCAAATCTCTTCTTTTCATTTTTTGAAAAATACAAAGTTTACTTCCTGTTGATTCCCTGAAATATTTTTTTTAGGATATCGAGTAAATATAGTTGTAGAGAGAATGGAGGGCATTAGAGGCTAAGATTGGAAAATGAAACTTTTAATTCTTATATGCGGAGAAGGACTTGGGCACACGAGTCGCTGCCTTGCATTGGGCAAAGAGTTTTTGGCTGCCGGGCACATGGTATATTTTGGAGCATATGGATACTCAAAAGAGCTAGTTGAAAAAACAGGATATCAGGCATATGAGGTCTCATCTGAAATAAAGCTAGTTAGAGATTTCGGGGTTTTTGATATAAATAAGTCTATTAAAGAGACCTTTAGGAATATTTCTCCTTTAGGTTTCAGAAAAATTTTAAGGTTTATTGAAGAATTCAAACCCGATGTTATATTTTCAGATGGCTATTATATTGGAATTCTGGCTGCACAGGTTAAGAAGACGCCTGTTTATTTTATTGGTAACCAATTCAATATGGTGGAATTTTTTCAGAAGCAGGGTTTTCTTGTTGCAGGAGCAGGAAAGCTGGTTAAACTCTTTTACAATTATATTTTTAGGAGCGTAGACGGTATAATAGTGCCTGACTATCCACTTCCTGATTCAATAAACAGGAAAAATTTTACACTTGATGGAAGTATTTAATAATACTATGTTTTTTAGCGGTCCTCTTATTAGGTGGAAATATGGTGAAGTCGAATCAAAAACTTTCAAACATCCAAATGTTCTGTCAACAATTGGGGCTTTCGGTTACAGAGCAGATATATTCAGAAGTATGATTGAAGCTGCAAAACTGGACCACAATATTCATTATACATTTATTTCAGGCCCAGGAATAGATCCTAGAGAGTTCTCAAAAATCTCCGAAAATGTCGAGTTTATAGGCTTTACAGAAAACCCTTTTCATTAATTACAAAGGGTCTGACCTCGTAATTACTGCAGGAGGACATGGGACAATCCTTGAAAGCCTTTCTTTCGGACTCCCTGTACTGTCCTTTCCTGACGAAAAACACATAGAACAAGAAAATAACACAACTGTTCTCGAAGAAAATGGATTAGGTAGGAAGATGAATTTTTTTGCAGAACCTAAAGTTATTCTTGCCTGTATTCGAGAATTTCTGGAAGAGGAAGAGTATTATAAAAAGACAAGGAGACTGAGAGAAATTACAGAAGAACTCGACGGACCTGCATCTGTAAGACGGTTTCTTGAGGAAAGAATTAAGGTAAAATGAGTGTAAAGAAAAGCTTGAAGAAGA
>OCZT010000290.1_pt1 | contig 48815 bp, 42 predicted proteins | sample 1539031 | NCBI WGS metagenome assembly OCZT01 (sample SAMEA3539308, study PRJEB22396) | soil metagenome | biome: tundra; feature: field; material: soil | place: USA | collected 2010-05 | depth 0.15 m
TCAATCGGCAGTCGTACTTCTCTTCCAGGCTTCGGACCTGCTGGCTGACCGCCGATTGAGTGACGAAGTTTTGCGATGCGGCATAAGAAAAACTTCCGCTTTCGATTATGTCGCAGAAGACCTTTAGCGTTTCTATATGCATGTTGCCAACTTGGTGTATAAGGCTACGTGATAGTCAAATTGGACGCAAGTAGTAGCCGTGATAATTCGGCCCTCAATCGGCGTGCGGAACGAACGCGCGTGGATCAAAAGCGCACGATAGCGGGGGGCATGATTTCGCTCATCCGGAAGATCGCTGGACCCGGCCGGACTCTGGCGGCGATCTGCGTCCGCAATCTCACAGTGAAACACATTTCAAAAATCGCATGGAGCGCAAAATGCCGGATTTATTAAGAGATCTCGATTTTTTTCACCTCGACGAACTGCTCACCGATGAAGAACGGATGGCCCGCGAGACGGCCAAACGTTTCGTGGATCGCGAAATTTTGCCGCAGATCGAGCGCCATTTTGCCAGTGAAACCTTCCCGATGGATCTTGTACCGCAAATGGCCGAGCTTGGAATGTTTGGCGCTAATCTCAAGGGCTACGGATGCGCCGGCATGAATAACGTCGCGTACGGCCTGATCATGCAGGAGCTCGAAGCGGGAGACTCGGGGCTGCGCTCGTTCGCGTCCGTGCAAAGCGCGCTTTCGATGTACGCGATTTATGCAAACGGCAGCGAGGAACAGAAGCAGCGCTACTTGCCGGAAATGGCCAAGGGAAAATTGATCGGATGCTTCGGTCTGACCGAGCCTGACCACGGGTCGGACCCGGGCGGGATGGAAACGCGGGCGCGGCGCGATGGCGACGGGTGGATCCTCAACGGGACCAAGCGATGGATCACCAACGGCTCGATCGCGGACGTCGCGATCGTGTGGGCGAAGGTCGACGAGGGCATAACCGGGTTCCTCGTCGAGAAGGGGACGCCGGGATTCTCGACGCGCGATATCCACGGGAAATTTTCGATGCGCGCGTCGATCACTTCGGAACTGATTTTCGAGGACGTGCGAATTCCCCGGACTGCTCATCTGGAAAAAGCGCGCGGGCTGAAGGGTCCGCTCGGATGCCTGACGCAGGCGCGCTACGGAATCGCGTGGGGCGCGATCGGTGCGGCGCGGTCGTGTTTCCATTGCGCGCTGGATTACACGAAATCCCGCAAGCAATTTTCGCGTCCGCTGGCCGGCTATCAACTGGTGCAGGCAAAGCTGGTGAGGATGCTGACCGAGATCACCAAGGCGCAGATGGTTTGCCTCCGGCTGGCTCATCTCAAGGACCAGGGCAAGATGCGCCCGGAGCACGTGTCGTTCGCAAAGAGAAATAACGTCAACGAGGCGCTGAAGATCGCACGCGACGCGCGCGACATGCTCGGCGCCAACGGAATCGTCAACGAGTACCCTGTTATCCGTCACATGCTGAACCTCGAGACGGTGAACACCTACGAGGGTACCTTCGACGTGCATACGTTGATCCTCGGCCGCGACATCACGGGCGAGAACGCGTTCGAGTAAACGCCCGCAAGCGCGCTTACCGCCATCGGCGGCCGTCGTGCTGGATAACACGCAGAGCAGGGAGAAAATCGGATGGAACTCAAGGGCAAGAATGCAATCGTCACCGGCGCGGCGCGGGGAATCGGCCGCGGAATCGCGCTCAAGCTGGCGGCGGCGGGCGCAAACCTCGCGCTCGTCGATCTCGGCAGTCCGGCAGACCACGCGCTTACCTACAATCTAAGCGCGCAAACTGAACTCAATCGCACGGTCGAGGAAGTCAAGGCGCTCGGCGTGAAGGCTATCCCGATCCTCGCCGACGTGACGCGGTTCGCCGACCTGGAGCGGATGGCGTCCGACGTGGTCGCGAAACTCGGCGCGATCGATATCCTCGTGAACAACGCGGGGATCATCGCGTTCGGTCCCGTCAGTACTCTTGCCGAAGAAGCGTGGGACCGCGTGATGGCGGTCAATGCCAAGGGCGCGTTCCTGTGCGCCAAGGCCTGTATCCCGCACCTGACCAAGCAGAGCGAGGGCGCGATCGTCAATATCGCGTCGGTGGCGGGCAAGACCGGCCACGGCGACCTGTCGGCATACTGCGCCAGCAAGTTCGCCATTGTCGGCTTCACCCAAGCGCTCGCCGAAGAGCTTGGCCCGGCCAACATTCGCGTCAACGCGGTATGCCCCGGGTATCTGCGCACTGCGATGTGGTCCGACGTGCTCGGGCCGATCATCGGCGTTCAGTACGGGATGGATCGCGAGGCGGCGTTCAACGAATTTATCGCGCACAACACCTTCCTCAAGCGCGAGCAGACCCCGGCCGATATAGGCGAGGCGGTGGTCTATTTGTGCCGCGCGGAAAACATCACCGGCGAAACAATCAACGTCGCCGGCGGCGGCGAACTGCATTAGCAGCGCGCGCGTAGAGCAGGGGCGAGCCCCTGCACCCTCCCGAAACCCAAACTGGGTTTCGGACTTCCTGCAGTATTAAAACGGGGGGAAGGGATGCGGGCTTCGCCCTGTTAGAAGGGTAAGGGGGAGAAGAGTCGGTTGTTCTGCGTCCGAGATACCTCGCCCGTTATTTTCACGGGAGAGGCGGCCGGCCGCCTTGCGGCCGGTAGGTGAGGGTGCAGGCGGATCATGCTGACTCTCTTGTGTCATCCCGACCGAAGCGGAGGGACCCCGGATCTTTTTCTTTGGACCGTCCCTATCCGATGCCGTCGCAATTACGGCTGATTTCCCAAAAAAGCGGGTTATTTCCTTGGATCCAGAGACGACTGACATTGGTCAAAAACTCAGATTAGTGCTGAACGAAAAAATGACAATTCGGGCCCATCGGCCGCGAGGCGCTTGAAGAACTGGGGCGGATGGAAACCCTTTACCCGTTGACGCAGATCGTTCAAGCGCAAGATGGGCCGCAGACGCCGGACTTCCTGGAAAACAATGACATGACCAACCTCCACTTCATCGAAGTATCTATAGAACTCCTCCATTGAGAGGCCACTCGCCCGCCCATACTCTCGCCAAATTTGGTCTGGGCGGCGCTCAACCGCCTTTTTCACAATTCCCAACGCCTCGACCTGTCCGCGAGGAACCTTGCTGTAAATCCACACTCTTGCTCCCCGGCTGAGTGGGATCCGTCGCCGCCGCAACTCGACGGTTTTTCTGCCTTCAAGAATGTTTTTCGCGTGTCTTGCTTCGACCGAAATCAAAATGTTTTCAGGCACCGGCTGCTGCCTCTTTGAGAATCGCCACGACCTGCTTCCCGTCCAAGCGTTTGGCCGTCACAAAGTTAGAGCGATCTGCGCAACCCAATTCTCGAAGGCGAGCGAGGCTTACCGGGCGCCGAAGCATGATCAGATTGTCAAATCTCGTCACTGCAATCTTTTCGTCGCTGCCCAATCGTTTCAAACTTTTGACATCGAGGACGCCGCGCCGCTGGCTGGCAGAAGATACCAGCTCTTTCAGTTCAATCGTGACCCGAAGCACCCGGGCGACGGCGACCACCGCCGACTGACCGCCACTCTTACCTGACTCGTAGAACAGCAGACAACTTCCTTCCAATATGATCGAGGCGGTGCGCGGACTACTGAAATACGTCCTCTCGTTCAGAAAGGTGGCTTCTGGCGATTCCAACATTCGAAATTGGCGAGACTCCAGCAGGAGATCAGCAAATTTCTTTCTTACGGGAACAATGGCGCCTATTCGTTGGCTCGAAACGAACAAGACTGGCGAAAGCAGCGTCTCTAGGTCATTTAGCGTCGCCTGAACTCTCTTACGGTTTGGACTTCTAACGAAAATCCGATCGCTCAGGACATCCGTCGGCATAGATTCCGGCAGCAGGACCCCTGCCAATGATTGCAATTCGGTTCTCACCCATCCCCAATTGGAGTCGTGAATGGGTCGCCCGACAGCAATCTTCTGAAGGACCCCTTCAGTCTGGCTAAAGCCTTCCGTTGCCCGGAAGCCGTGCGCCATGGCTGTCCGTAGTGTCACCGAGTGGCCCGGCATTTGACGCAGTTTTATCAGCGCCGGTGCCGCCCGGCTACATTCTTTGCAAATCTTGCCGACCAAATATTCGGCCGCAGATTCCGCTGACTGGTGATCCTGATCCAAGCACAGAAATGCTTCGGAAACTGGCTTTGGTCCGGGCGGTAATGTCCACGGACCGAAAGCTATCGTCTGTCCGCCCGCAGTAATGATCATCCGGCGAACTGGCACATCGACCGGCGTGCCCATCGATGCCTCGAGAACTTGCTGCGCCGGAACGTACATTTTGGTTAAGAAGTCCGAAACCGATGACCGATTTTCTTCATTGACCTCTGCAGCGCAGACCTGAATCCCCTCTAATTTCCCGCGCAACACGCCGCTACTTGCGTCGGAAGAAACCATGGTCTCAGCGAACTCGCCGACTCCCACGACCTCGATGCCGTACCTTTGTCGCAAATTTTCTCTTGCACGCAGTATCGACTTCTCTCCCGTCACAAATCCCGCTGCTTTGTGGTGTATAGCCGTAGCCAAATGCACTAGATCGGAACAGTCCTGAATGGTGAGTGCGCTGTGTTCGCCACGATGCGGGAACACAAGAGTAGCCAGCTCTTCAACGATCTTATCTTGAACGGTTTTACAGGGTGGGCTCAGCCGTGGAAGTTCCAGAGCCAACGCCAACAGAGGATCGGCAGTGTTGGGAATCGACGTACGGCGTAGCTCCTGCACAAATTCCTCGCTCACCGCCACGCGCACTAGATTCCTAAAACCCGCGTTCATCACCAATCCAGATTCCTTGGCCCGCAGTCGCTGCTTCGTCACGTCGAACAGAACATTCAAATCGATCAGATATACCGGAGATTGGGCGAATAGGCGGTCCACCAAGTGCAAATCGGCCGCTCTTCCAGAGGTGACCAAGTCTTGGAAGTTGAAAAGGTTCGGCGTGTTCAGGTCTCGAACCCGGATGTTGAGTATGCGTCCTCTGCTTGCCCCGCCCGGTTTCGTTTGGACTAGTGTAAATCCCATCTTCTCCCAGAACGCGTTCGCCTGAATCAGGTCGGCGGCTACATGCGCAGTGATGCTTAGGTAATAGGATCGCTCCATGTCTGCCACCAAATGACGGAGAAGAAGCTGGCCAACTGCCTGTTGCCGATATCGCGGCAACACGAAAATTTGGAAGACGCGCCCCCGCGGCGGAATGCCTCCAAACAATAAGTGGCCCGCGTATTTTCTCGTTCTGTCCTCAACGGCTACCAGAAGCTTGGACTGAAGCGCCATTTCTGAGTAAACGCGTTTTGGCAGAAAACCCAGCGAATGTTTATTCGCGTCAGCATGTTTCTGGACGATTGGAGATAGGCTGGCGACGTCTTCCGGCTTAGATAGTATCTGTATCTTCATTTCCCCCCAAAGATCACATACATCTCTTGCCCCTTCCCGACCGGGGGAAGCAAGTCCCCCTGCGAGCAAGCCTTCTCGGAACCTCTGCCGGGTATATCGAATGTAGCGGATCCGGGGTCCCTCGACTTCGCTCGGGATGACACAAAGATAGCAAGCGGGCGGGGGGTGAAGAATACAGAGGCAGAATCTTGAATCGCGCGCGAAAAGAGTCGCGCGCTGTACGCGGACCCTCACCTTCATCCTCTCCCTAACAGGGCGAGGCTAGGAAGGAACCGGGATTCTTCGCTTCGCTCTAGAATGACACAAAAAACACGACACGAAAAAAGAGCGACCCTCGCCTCGACCTTCCCCCCTTACCCTTCTAACAGGGCGAAGCCCGGCCGTTGGCACGGCTGGCCAGTATTACGAGGCCGCGCGCCCTCGACTCTTCCATCGCGTAGTCGCGAAAAGATGCGCTGCGCAGATTTTCGCGTCTTCTCACTGCGGGTGCAGGGGCCGCAGCCCCTGCCGCCCACCGCGCAGGTGATTCTTCCTTGGCGTGCAGGGGTCACCCCTGCTTTCGCATTCAATCTATTTTCGCCAGCTTGCGGGCGTAGGCGGCCGCCGTCTTGAAGTCGTACTCGCGATAAGCCTGCAACTTCTCGGCTTCGAAGCCGCCTTCTGCGTGCACCGCCAGCACTTCCTGGTAGCCGCCGAAATCCGACGACGTCAGATCGCCAATCAGGTTCATCAATCTCAGCCGATCTTCGGCATCGAAGCCTTTCGCGCCGCCCATGTATTTGAGCACGTAGGCGCGCGTCGCCTCGCTGCTGAGATCTTCAGCCGCAGGTCCGGTCACCAGCAGACCGCCGGCGAGGTCCTGCACGATTTGCACCGCCTGATGGTAGTTGTGAGCGAAGTGATACTTCGCGACGTTGGTGAGCAGCGTATTGGGCACCGCGACGCCGTCCTCGAGCGTGCAGGTGCGTGCGGCATGCTCGATAAGTCCGCGCACGATGGTGTGATACGCCGCGAGATGAGTGAGCTTGTCGCGCACGTGACCCGCGCGTGAGATTCCGTTGGCCTCCGCGATCGCATGGCCGGCGCCCGCCATCAGTTCGAGCAGCGGCAATTTGTACGACACCGCGGTGAAGCGATGGAATCGCACGAAAGTCAGCACGAGCAACCCGGCGAACTCGATCTCGCCTTGCAGAAACACACGCTCCTTAGGCACGAACACGTCGTCGAAGACCGTCAGCGTCTCCATCATCTTGTGCCGCGCGCTGATCGGATGCTCGAAATCATTTTTATGCGAGCTTCCGTGGGGCGACGCGAGCAGCTTCAGTCCCGGCGTGTTGATCGGCAATGCGAACGCGACGGCGTAGGCCTTGTCCTCGGCGCGCATCGCACGCGTCGGCAGGACTATAACCTCGTTGGTATTGGTCGCGACGCTGGTGTGAACCTTCGCGCCGCGCACGACGATGCCGTCGGGGCGCTCCTCGACGATTCGTACGTAGTAGTCCGGATGATCCTGCTGCGTGGGCCCGAGCGCGCGATCGCCCTTGGCGTCGGTTTGCGCGACGGCGACGGCGAGATCGTTGTCGCGGCAATTGCGGTAGTACTTGTGGATGCGCTCGCGGTACTCGGGCTTGCCGGCAGCCGCGAGCCGCTCGCCGATAATATGCAGCGCGAGCAGCGCGTCGGTGCCGATTTCCTTGATCAACACCACCAGCGTGGCGCCCTCGCGGGTCGCGGCCGCGATCAGCGCGCTGCGCTTAAGCAGGTCGTCGCCATTTTGCGGAACATGGTAGTAGCGGCTGTACTCGTCGGCGCCCTCTTTCACGACGGCGAGTTCGCGATACTTGGGATCGTGAGCCATCCGGTAGTCGAGCGCCGCGTGCTCGACTGCTATTCCGATAACAGGATGCGCGGTTACGTCCGCCACCCTTTCGCCGCGAAAAAACACCGCGCGGCCGTCGCGCAGCGAGCTTTTGTACTGTTCAGCCGTCCGTAGTCCCATCGTCGTGATTTTTCCTCGTCGGAGATTGATGCCACCGGCACAACGCCAACCGCAAACGCGCCGCTGATGGCGTTTCGGTTGCGGCGGGTGCGAAACGCCAATATAGAAGCGCTGAGCATTCGCTGTCCAACTGCTCGGGTAGGAGAAGCATTATGGCGAGTCCAAAGATGTTCGATTTGAGCGGCGAGGTCGCCGTGGTCACTGGCGGAAATGGAGGAATCGGGCGCGGAATCGCGCTCGGCCTGGCGCAAGCCGGCGCAGCGGTCGCGATCCTTGCGCGCAACGAAGGGAAGAATCGCGCCGTGGTGGACGAGCTCGCCAACGCGGGCGTACCTGCTATAGCGATACCGCTCGACGTGACGCGGCGCGACGACCTGCGCCCGGCGATGGAGGAAGTCGAGCGCAAGCTGGGGCCCATCTCGATTCTCGTCAACAACGCCGGAATCGCGATCATGAGCAGTGCGTTGGATTTCAGGGCCGAGGACTGGGATCGAGTGATCGAAACGAACCTGAGCTCGTGCTTTTTCCTTTCGCAGATCGCGGCGCAATCGATGGCCGCTCGCAAGCAAGGCAAGATAATCAATATCGTGAGCGAATATTCCGTGTTCGGCGCGCGGGGCATAATTCCTTACGCCGCGGCGAAAGGCGCGCTGGTGCAGGTGACCAAGACGATGGCGATCGAGCTCGGGCCGCACAACATCCAGGTCAACGCGATCCTGCCGGGATGGATCGAAACCGACATGACGGTGATCGCGCAGAGCGGCCCGTGGTTTGAGGAAATAATCACGCGCACGCCGGCCGGCCGCTTCGGCAAGCCCGAGGAGACGGCGGGTGCGGCGGTGTTTCTGGCTTCGCGCGCGTCGGACTTCGTAACGGGATCGATCGTGTACGTCGATGGCGGCTACGCGATCAGGTGAGAAGGAGCGCCCGCGTTTTTAACTGTGTTTAACTGTTCAACTGTTTAACGCGGGCGGCGCGGCGGCGTAAGATGCCGCATCATGACTCGACGCAAAACGCCCTCTTCCGCTCACCCTGAATCAGCGCGTCACGAGCACGGCCTGCCGGCGCTCAAACCATTGCGCGTACTGGTGGCCGGCGAGGTAATTCTCGATCGTTACCTGTGGGGCGACGTCGCGCGAATCTCGCCCGAAGCGCCGATTCCGATCCTGCGCGTGCAGCGCCGCGAGGAAAAGCCCGGCAACGCGGGCTTCGTGATGGCGAACTTGCGCGCGCTCGGCGCGGAGGTGAGCGCGCTCAGCGTGGTAGGCGCGGATCGCAACGGCGGTTTGCTGCGCGAGATTTTCGCCGACCTCGGAATCGATACGCGCTCGATTCTGATCGATCCCGACCGCCCCACCATCGTCAAAGACCGGATGCTCGGTTCCGTGCAGGCGGCCCATCGCGCGACCCAGCAACTGCTGCGCGTCGATGAGGAAGACCCCAGTCCGCTCAAGCCCGCGCGCGAACGCGAGCTGATTGCGCGCGTCAAGTCCGAGCTTCGCAACTGCGACGGCGTGCTGATCTCGGATATCGACAAGGGGATGCTGACTCCGGCCGTGTTGCGGGCGCTGATCGACGGAGGCCGGGCGCGCGGTATCCCGGTGATAATCGATCCGCGCAGGACGGAGGACTTTTCGATTTATCGCGGCGCCACCGCGCTCACGCCCAATCGTCACGAAACCGAAGTCGCCACCGGGATGCACCTCACCGACCGCGTCGCGTGGCGCAAAGCGGCCGAAACTCTCGTGCGCAAGCTTGGCCTGGAGGCGTGCCTGATAACGCTCGACCGCGACGGGATGTATCTGGCGGAACGCGGCGGCAAAGACACCTACATATCGACGGCGCCGCGCGAGGTTTACGACGTGACGGGAGCGGGCGACGTGGTGCTGAGCGTGTTCGGGATGTTTTCGATCGCGGGACTGGGCTTCTCGTCGGCGGCGACGATCGCGAACCTGGCCGCGAGTATCGAGGTGACCCGGATCGGCACGGAAGTGATCACGCGCGAGGACCTCGCGCGCGCACTGAGCCCCGCTCACTTAAGCTACGAGCGCAAGATCCATTCGATCGACGAACTCAAGGCGGCGCTGGAGCGCGAGCGGCGCGCCGGCCGGCGGATCGCATTCACCAACGGATGCTTCGATCTGATCCACGCCGGGCATATCCAGATGCTCGCGTTTGCGCGCGCGCAGGCCGACCTGCTCGTGGTCGGACTCAACAGCGATCGCAGCGTGCGGCGGCTCAAGGGCGACGCGCGCCCCATCTATCCCGCGGCGGAGCGAGCGAGAATCCTCGCGGCCCTGGAAGCGGTTGATTACGTAGTTGTGTTCGACGAAACGCGCGCCGAGAAAATTATTCGCGCGGTTAAACCCGACGTCTTGATCAAGGGCGAGGATTGGCGCGGCAAGCGGGTTGACGGCCAGGCGTTCGTCGAATCGCACGGAGGAAGGGTGGCGCTGGCGCCGATCCTGGGAGGACGCTCCACCAGCGCGACTATTGATCGGATGAGTTCGAAGCCGCACGCGGGAAAAGACGGCGCGTGATTTGGTCGGTGAATTGCTTGAGTTCCGGCATCGCAAGCATCCAGGCGCCGAACAGGTAAAGCCCGCCGTAAGTCGAAAGAATCGCCAACCCCTGGATGCGCGGACCGAATCCCGCCATCCGAAGCTTCAAGATGAACGCGAGCGCGGCGGCGCCAACCGCGAGCGCCCACAACTTCGCCAGATACGAACGCTCGAGCCCGGTCCATCCGATGCGCCCGTTCAGCGCCCATCGCAGCATCACAAACTCGACCCATCCTGCCACGCCCGCCGACACCGTCAGTCCGGCAACGCCCCACTTCTGCGCGATTCCGAGCATGGGCGGTAATGGAATCGCGCATAGATAGCCGAGCACCAGGGTCAGCACGACGCGGATTAGTGCGAATCGCAGCGGGGTGCGGGTGTCGAACAGCGCGTAGAACGCCGAATTGTACAACCGGCCCATCGTGGCTGCGAGCAACCCGACCCCGGAACCCGCCAGCACGGCCCACACGTAAACGGCGTCGGCCCGGGTGAACGCACCGGATTGATAAATCATCGCGACGATCACGTCGCCGAGAATCAAAAAGGCCGCCGACGACGGAACCACGAGGAATGCGATTTGGCGCAGTCCGCGGTTCAGCCGCGCGCGCAGAATCGCGTTCATTTGCTCGGGCATCGCACCCGCGGCGCGCGACATCGCGGGCAACTCCGACGCGGCCACCGAATATCCGAACAGGCTGATCGGCACCATGTAGAGCAACTGGCCGTAATTGAGCGCTGCGACGGCGCCGGTCGGCAAAAGGCTCGCCAGCATGTTGTCCACGTAAGCGCTCAGGTTGACGACGCCGCGGCTGATGACCACGGGCGTCAGATTGTGGAACACGGATCGGAGAGGCGCGGCGATGCGCGCGAAGTCGATGCGATGCTTTCTGAGCAGCGCCAGCGTCTGCGGAACCTGCACCGCGATTTGCAAAGCGGAGCCGACAACAGACCCCCACGAGATCGCGATCGCAAGCCCATCCTGCGAGCGGCGGGGCCCGTAATAGAGGAGCGCCGCGATCATGGCGACGTTCCACGCCACGGGCGCGGTGTACGAGACGAAAAATTTGTGATGGCTGTTCAGGACGCCGAGAAACCACGCCGACATCACGAGCAATCCCGCGCCGGGAAACAGGATGCGCACGATCTGAATCGTCAAGTCGCGCTTGTCGCCCTCGAAGCCGGGCGCGATCACGTCAATCAGGTACGGCGTCACCAGCACGCCGATCGCCACCAGCACCGACACGCCGAGAGTCAGAATCGCGCCAACGCCCCATGCGACCATGTCGGCGGTTTCATTGTCGCCCTCGCCAAGCAATTTTCCGTAAACCGGGATGAACGACGCGGAGAGTACGCCCTCGCCAAACAGGTTCTGCAGAATGTTCGGGATGCGAAACCCCGCCTTAAACGCGTCGGCGGTGGCCGAATCGCCGAGGAAATGCGCGAAGATGCTGTCCCGGATGAGGCCGGCAATCCGGCTGAGCAACACGCCCGCGGCGATCGTGCCGGCCCGGCTCGCGCCCGATCCGATCGCGCTGGCGGGGCCGGGGCTCGCCGCGACGCGCGGTTCGTTGCGATCCTGACGATTGGGTGCGATTTCGGACAAGTTCCCTCTGGCACGGGGAGTATAGCGACCGTCGCAGCCGCGTAGTAGCGGGCGTTCGCGCGGACCTCAAGGCGCGCTACAATCGTCGTGTGAGCTTTTCGCTCTACGTCCATATTCCGTGGTGCCAATCGAAGTGTCCGTACTGCGACTTCAATTCGCACGCGGCATCGTCATGGCCGGAAGCGCAATATACCCGCGCGCTGATTTCGGAGCTCAAGTACAGGGCGAGCACTCCGTCGTATTCAGGCCAGCGCATCCGGACAATCTTTTTTGGGGGTGGAACGCCATCGCTGTTCGATCCCAAATCCATCGGTAAGATTATCGACGCCGCCAATCACGTTTGCGGGATCGAACCCGACGCGGAGATAACGCTCGAAGCGAATCCCGGCACGATCGACCTGGCGAAACTCGGCGGGATGCGCGCGGCGGGCGTAAATCGAATCAGTTTCGGCGCGCAGTCGTTCAATGCCGCGACGCTCAAGTTTCTCGGCCGGATTCATTGCGCCGACGAAACCCGCGCAGCTGCAAGAATGGCGCATCGCGCCGGCTTCGATCGCCTCAATCTCGATTTGATCTTCGCGGTTCCGGGACAGACGGTTGCCGATGTTCTCTTCGACATCGAATCGGTGGCCGCGCTCGAACCGGATCACATCTCGGCTTACAACCTGACCTTCGAGGAAGGCACCGCCTTTTTCACGGACTTGAAGCGCGGACGAATCAAACAGCTCGCGACTGACGAGCAGGCCGCGATGTATCAAGCGGTGCGCGAAGAAATCCCGCGGCGCGGCTACGCGATGTATGAAATTTCGAACTATGCGGCGCCCGGCCACGAAGCGCGCCACAATCTGACGTATTGGCGCGCGCAGACGTACCTCGGAATCGGCGCGGGTGCTCATAGCTATGCAGGTGATGGACGCGGCGGCCAACGAAAGCGATGGTGGAATGAAAAGCTCCCGGCGCGTTACATTTCCGCGATCGAAGAGCGCGCGAATGCGGAGGCCGGTGCCGAGACGATCGATGAGTCCACTGCGCAAAGTGAATTCGTGTTCCTGAATCTGCGGCTGCGCGAAGGCTTCGCGCTGGCCGATTTTCACGAGCGTTTCGGCCGCAACTTCGAATGCATCTTCGGCGGCGTCGCCACTGCGCTGTTCAACAACGGGTTGCTGACGCTCGATCGCGGCCGAATCAAACTGACCGATCGCGGCCTGGAAATGGCCGACTCCGTGTTCGCAGAGTTCGTCTAGGCGGCGCGCCCGATCGTTGCGTCGAGCAGTTCGACGATGCGGGCCGGCGTGGCAAGCCGGATGAACGCGCCCAAGCGCGGGCCGCGCTCCTGGCCGAGAATCGATCGATACAGGAGCGGGAAAATCTTGCCGGGCTTGTCGTAATTTTCGCGGCCAAGATCGTAAATCTTCTTCTCGATCTCTTCGGCGCCGGCACCCTGATTTTCAATCAAATACGCCGCGAGACTTTTCAGCTGCGCGCGTTCCGCATCCGACGGCGTGTAGGGCTCCTTCACGATGAAATCGCGGTAGAAATTGAGCGCGCATTCCATCAGCGCACGGCCCATTTCTTCCGTTTCCGCATCGCCCGCGATCGAGGCGTCGTAGCGGACCAGATAATCCCAGATGTGGTCGCGATCCGAAGTACCCAGCGCGCCGACCACGTTCGTCATCAACCCGAAGCTGAGCGCTGAGTTGAATCGCCTCGGCGTCGTGCTCTGGATGACAAATTCGAGCACCGATTCGCGCCGCTGTTCATCGGACGCCGCCGCGTAGGCGCGCAACGCGTCGAGATATTCGTCGACGTATTGCGGAATCGACTCGAGAAACAACTTACGCGCGCGGCGCGGATTGAGCAGCAGGAAAAGTTTGAGCACCTCGATCGGCGCGTAGCGCGTCCACTGTTCAACGGTCACGCCGCGGCCGACCGACTTGGAGACCTTGCGGCCTTCCTCGTCGAGAAACATCTCGAACGGAAATCCCAGCGGCGGCTGCGCACCCATCACGCGGAGAATTTGTCCCGAGAGCCGCGCCGAGTCGGTGAGATCCTTTCCGTACAATTCGTAATCGACCTTGAGCACGTACCATCGCAGCGCCCAATCGACCTTCCATTGCACCTTCGCCTTGCCGCCGAGCACCGATTGCTCGCCGCGAAAACCGCATCCCGACCTGCCACCCGCGCTCTTTTCGCAGATGAACTCGATCGATGCGCGCTCGGGGTGGTACGCCGACACCGTTCGCTCGACGACTTGCCCGCAGTTGGGACAAATCGGCATGAACGGCGACCATCCCGCGCGATTTTCCTCGCGCAGCGTCGGCGCGATGATCGCGGTGATCTCCGCGTGCTTGTCGAGGATCAGCTTCAGCCCCTCGTCGAAGCGCCCCGACGAATACATCTCGGCCGAGCGCATCAGTTCGTACTCGACCTCGACCGGCGCCAGAAACCCGCCGAGCAGCCCGATCATGTGATCGGCAAAGCTGGCGCAGCATCCGAACGGGTCGGGAATCTTCGAAACCGGAATGCCGAGGTACTGCTCGGTGGCCTCCCGGTTCGGCACGTTCTCCGGCACTTTGCGAAGTCCGTCGAGATCGTCGATGAAAACGATCAGCCGCGACGGCCGTGACGCCTCGATCAGAGCAAACGCCTTGCGCACGAACGACGGACGCAGGATTTCCGCCATCGTGCCCAGATGCGGCAATCCCGACGGCCCGAAGCCGCTCGCGAAAATTACCGGACGAGCGGGCTCGTACGCCGCGACGCGCTGTGCAAGCCGCCGAGCTTCTTCACGTGGCCATAGTTCCGCACCGGCCGCGTTGCCGGGCTGGGAATCGGATTTATCCGGCCGGCCGGATCTCGATGCGTCCGCCATCGATTGGTTTTCTTCCTTGGCCTGCCCGCCTAGCTTTCCGGCTTGTCGGGATTCTTGCCGCGCAGCACGCTAGCGACCGCCTCGTGTATCCATGGATCGATCTGCAGGTCGCGATTTTTTTCCGAGGCGAGGCGGAGTTTAACCGCGCAGTTGCCGCAGATAAAGGCCTGCTGGCGAAAGCCCGCGGTATCTTCGACGGAAATGCGGAGCAACCACTCGGTGAATGCGCGGCGGCAGATCGCACAGTGAAATTGATTGGAATGGGAATCGGTGGAATCCATAGGCGGGTGTTATTCTATATCATTGCTTCGACTCTTTGCGCTGTGGTATTTCCCGACCACCCATGAATTCTTCCACGGTTCGCCAGGATCGAGAGGACCGGTTGCATTTTCGGACCGCCGGTCCCGTTATTCGAGCCGATCGCGCCCCAAACGCCCGCATTCGAGCTATCCGCGGCTAAACCAACGACTACACCCGTCGTCGCTCGAGGCGGCGCGGGACTATTTCATCTTATGGATCAGGCGTTCACCAGGCAGAAAATCAAGGAATTGCGCGCGATGGTCGGCGAAGGCGATCGCGTTGCGATCGTGCTGCAGGACGATCCCGATCCCGACGCAATGGCGAGCGCGATGGCGCTGCGTACGCTGCTCGGGCGCAACAAGCAGACCACGCCGCTGTTCGCGTTCAAGCCGGTCACGCGACCGGAAAATCGCACGATGGAGCATCTGCTGGAGATCGAAATCCAGCCGGCCGATACGGAGGAGCTGCGCGCGTTTGACAAGATTGCGATGGTCGATGTTCAGCCGCCGTACTTCGGCGAGAAAATTCCGCGCGCCGATATCGTGATCGATCATCATACCGGCTACCCCGGCGGCGCCGCTGCGTTCGAGGACGTGCGTACGAAATACGGCGCGACTGCGACGATCATGACCGAGTACCTGGTGACGGCGGACGAAAAAATCAGCGAGCGGCTGGCGACTGCATTGCTCTACGGAATTCGCAGCGACACTTTGGCGTTGTCGCGCCGCGTGACCGACGACGACCTGCAAGCGTTCACGCGCCTGGTTCCGCTGGCCAACTACAGTATGCTCCGGCAGATCGATCGTCCCGAGCTGCCGCTTAGTTTTGCGCAAATCCTGGCGCGCGCGATGAAACGGATGGTGGTCAAGGATCGGCTGGTCGTGCTCAATCTCGGCCACGTCGAGCGCGACGACCTGATCGTGCAGATGGCGGACTTCTGCCTGCAGTTCGAGGGCGTGGCGTGGGTGGCGGTCGCGGGCAAGCTCAGCGGCAAGCTGGTGATAAGTGTGCGCAACCATGGCATGAGCGGCGACAACGCGGGCGAGGCGGTGAAGAATCTGTTCGCCGATATCGGCAGCGCCGGCGGCCATCGCAACATGGCCAAAGCGGTGATCCCGTTGCGAGCATGGCGGCGGCGCGAGGGGACGACCCGCGACTCGCAAATCGAGTCGCGGCTGCGCGAGTTGTTCAGCGCGTGGATCAAGGGCGAGGCCGACGATGGCGCGGTTCGCAGCACGCCCGGCCGCAATGGCAACTGACGCGCGCCGCGCGCCGGCGTTGGCAGCGTCCTAATTTGCGCATTAATATACTTCGCTGATCACTCGTTGGGGTTTTAATCTGAGCCCCGACGTGACAGGCTTGGCGCTCGTTTGTCGTGCTACAATATTGGGGAGTCCATGAGCATTATTGTGTCGCTGACTGTCCCGGATGCCGTGATTTTGGGTGTGGATAGCACCGTGTCACTTCCGGGCCTTCCAAAGGGAGCGGATATCCCCCTTCCCGCAAACGTGATCGAATGGGCTCGGGGACCAGCGATTAAGGCTTACGACGGCGCAGAGAAGTTATTCGCCTTGGGAAACCGGCCAGTTGGTGTTGCCATTTATGGCACTACAATGATTGGTGATCGCTCGATTCGCAGTCATCTACACGAGTTTGTGACCAAAGACCCCGATGGAGTTTTAAGCCGAGAAACATCACTCCAGCAAATCGCGGAAGGGCTCAGAGCATTCTTTGCAAATCTCTACGAGAAAGTCGTAAAACCTTTCCTACAGGATTTTCGAAAGATGCCATTCGACCAAATTCCAGTGGACCAACGCCCCGGATTTGGTTTTGTTATAGGCGGTTATTCAGCCAATGCCTATTTGCCTGAAGTGTTTCATGTGTTCGTCCCAACTGTTTCCGAGCCGCAGGTCATGCGGAGACAGCGAGAACTAAACGCCAATTGGTTTGGTCTTTACGAACCGATCGACCGTTACTACAAGGGCTATACGCAGCCAATCCTGAATTCTCTTCTTGAACAATTCGAGAAGATTCACGGCTCTGCTCTATCAGAACAGAATCGAGCCGATATCAATGCCCTGCTCGCGACATATGAGTATCCAAATACTATTTCCTTGATGCCTGTATCTGTAGGTATTGAGTATGTGCGTTTCTTGGTCGGGCTAGTGATTAATCACTACCGCTTTGATGTCGGCATACCTCTTGTCGGCGGCTCTGTAAGAATCGGGAAAGCGACCTGCGCCAGCGGTACGTTTGAAGTTCTCGAATAATGCAAATGGAGTATCTGTCATGCTAAATCCAAGTCAAGCCGGAGGAGCTACCGAGGCAATGAACTACAATTCATGGCTCCCCAGTATTCCCACTATGGGGAAGCCCTCCGGCCCGACGAATCACCCTTTATCATTCGGGTGTGTAGATGAGCCGACAATTGAAGAACCGAAAGATGATTCTTTGGCTTGGTTTGCGCGCAACCTAGAGATGCTTAGAAAGCGATACGGCAGGCGATGGATATTAATCAAGAATAATGACGTTGTTGACTCTTCCGATGATCCAACCGAGTTGCAAACGGTTGCGGAAAAGCAGGGTATCGTGAGCCCATACATAACCAAGATTCCACCTTCATCGACTAGTTGGAGAACGGCATACTGTAGCCGGTGAAACCGTTCAGCAAAGACTTCACAGAAACCATCAAATTCACGTACATCCCCGGGGAAGGGGAAGAATGGTTTCCAATTGTCGAGATTAGCCTTGTCAAGCCGACGGGTCGGCGAATTCCGCTGAAGTTGTTGTTCGACACGGGCGCCACCCAGATCACCTTACGAGCGGATCATGAACAGTTCTGTACTGATGTTGAAGATGCGGAGTTCGATACGGCAAATGGCACGGTCCGGGGCCGTGTCGCCAAGAATCAGACCATAGAGTTTCTCGGAGTCGCTACGACTTGCGATATTGGACTTCTCAATTTACGCGAGCGTGTCTGGGCGGGACTCTTTGGTCGGGATTGCTTCAGGTCTTTCGGCTTCGGCTTTTGGGAGAACGCGCGCGAGCTTTATGTGACCTCGAAACCATGAGGGCGGAGCCGACCTTCGACGCGCGCACGCCGCATTCCTTCTGCACCCTCACCTACCGACCGCCGCTCCCGGGTCAGCAGAACCCTCACCTACCGGCCGCCAGGCGACCGGCATCCTCTCCCGTGAAAATAACGGGCGAGGTAAATCTTTATGCGGGCGCGCCGCGGGCGGTTTACCGGTTGCGGCGATTTCCATATCGTGATTGGCGCCGATGTGTGATCTGATCCGATGAGTCCGAGGCTGTTCAGAATTTCCCCGCTCGAATTTCTGGCGCCGATGATCGTCGGCTGCGCGCTGTTCATGGAGATGCTCGACTCGACGGTCATCTCGACCGCGCTGCCGGTGATGGCCAAGTCGCTGGGCGAGGATCCGATCAAGCTCAACCTCGCGATCACCTCCTACCTGCTGAGCCTGGCCGTTTTTATTCCGATCAGCGGCTGGATGGCGGATCGATTCGGCGCGCGCACGGTGTTTCGCGCCGCGATCGTGATCTTCACGATCGGTTCAATCCTCTGCGGAGTGTCGCAATCGCTGCCGCAGCTGGTCGCCGCGCGTATTGCGCAGGGCTTCGGCGGAGCGATGATGGTCCCGGTCGGCCGTTTGATCGTTCTGAAGACTGTCGCCAAGTCCGAGCTGGTAACTGCGATGTCCTATTTGACCGTGCCGGCGGTGTTGGGTCCCGTGGTCGGGCCGCCGGTCGGCGGGTTCATCGTGACCTATTATTCGTGGCGCTGGATTTTCTTCATCAACGTGCCGATCGGCCTGATCGGCATCACGCTGGTTACCTGGTACATCCCAAACATCCTCGAGGAGGCGGTCGTCCCGCTCGACTGGCGCGGCTTTCTGCTTACCGGCCTGGGATTGGCGGGTCTGGTCTTCGGCTTCGAGTCGATCGGCCGCGGCGTCATTCCTGCCGGTATCATCATGTGCGTGATGGCCGCAGGCGGCATGTGCCTGGCGCTCTACATCCTTCACGCCAAGCGCATCGACTATCCGATCGTCGACCTGGGGTTGATGAAAATCCCGACCTTCAACGCGGCTACGCTGGGCGGCGGACTTTTTCGGATGGGCATCGGCGCGTTGCCGTTCTTGTTGGCGATGCTTCTGCAGGTGGTTTTCGGACTCACCCCGTTCGCTTCGGGAATGCTGACGTTCGCCAGCGCCGCGGGCGCCTTGTTCATGAAGGCCACGGCGACGCCAATCATCCGGCGCCTGGGTTTCCGCTCGGTGCTGATCGGCAACGGCGTGCTCAGCGCTTTCATCATGATGGGCTACGCGCTGTTCCGCTCGACGACATCTCACTACGTCATCATATTGACGCTGCTGACCGGAGGATTCTTCCGCTCGCTTCAATTCACCGCGCTGGGAAGCCTGGCCTATGCCGACGTGCCCAACTCGTCGATGAGCGGCGCGAGCAGTCTGTCGAGCATGGCGCAGCAACTGTTCCTGAGCCTGGGCGTGGCGCTGGGCGCGATGCTGCTGCACATCAGCCTGGGCGGGCGCAGTTCGGCTCATCTGTCGGTGCATGATTTCACGCCGGCCTTTGTGGTCATGGGAGTTCTCGCGCTGATGTCGTCGCTGCTTTTCATCCCGCTGGAGTATCATGCCGGCGCTGAAGTGAGCGGGCGCCGGGCCGGCGTCGAGCTTTCTCGCACGGCCCAGACAATTCCGGAAGCGGATTGATCGCGCGCGGTCGTTTACCGAAGCCGGCGATACCTTTATCGTAATGCTCGTGAATGCGGCGGAGGCGACCGTGGAGGTCAAGAACCGGCTCGGACTTCATCTGCGGGCCGCATCGGCGCTGGCGCAGACGGCCGCGAAATTCGCCTCGCAGATCATGATTGGCCGCGGCAAGAACCTGGTCAACGCCAAGAGCATGACCAGCCTGATGATGCTGGGGGCAGCGCAGGGCTCCAAGCTGAAGGTGCGGGCAGAAGGGGGCGACGCGCGCGAGGCTCTCAAAGCCGTGCAGACGCTGTTCGACGAGCGCTTCGGCGAGGAATGAGCGCGCAGATTCGACCAGTCCCGGCGAACCGGATAGCGCCCGTCTTGATTCTGTCCGATTGGTCAGTTATACCCTTCACTACCTGAAAATCTTGAGGCGCGCTGCCGTTTTTTTCACTATCCGGCAGGCGCCTATGCTGACCCTTCTGGAACAAAACTCAATTGAACTCCTCAGTCCCGCGCGCCGACCGCATAAGTTGAATTCCGGTCTGCGACGGGCCACCCGAGAAGGCGCTTTTCAAGGAGCAATCGCTAATGCCGCTTAAAGATTTCCTGTTCACGTCCGAGTCGGTCTCCGAAGGCCATCCGGACAAAATGTGCGATCAGATTTCAGACGCCGTGCTCGATGCGCTCATCGCCGAGGACCCCGACTCGCGCGTCGCGCTCGAGTCGCTCGCCAAGACCGGGCTTATCGTGCTGGCCGGCGAGATAACCAGCCGCGCACGCCCCGACTATGTGAAAATCGCGCGGCAGACCGCGGTCGAAATCGGGTACGACAGCACCGACGTCGGTTTCGACGGCAACCGGTGCGCGGTGCTGACCGCCATCGAGCCGCAGTCGGCCGATATCTCGCAGGGTGTCACCGAGGGACAAGGGCTGCACAAGGAACAGGGCGCCGGCGATCAGGGCCTGATGTTCGGTTTCGCGTGCGACGAGACGCCGGAGGCGATGCCGCTGCCGATCGCGATGGCGCATCGGCTGATGGAAAATCTCACCAAGCTGCGCAAAAGCCGTCAGCTCGATTTTCTGCGTCCCGACTCGAAGAGCCAGGTCACGGTGCGCTACGCCGACAGCCGGCCGGTCGAAGTGACGGCGGTCGTCATCTCGACGCAGCATTCGCCGGACGTGAAATACGAAAAAATCCGCGAGTCGGTGATCGAGGAATTGATCAAGAAGACGATTCCCGAACAGTATCTGACGCGCGCCACGGTCTATCACGTCAATCCCACCGGCAGCTTCATCATCGGCGGACCGCATGGCGATTGCGGACTCACCGGGCGCAAAATCATCGTCGATACCTACGGCGGCTACGGCCGTCACGGCGGCGGCGCGTTCTCGGGCAAGGACCCGAGCAAGGTCGATCGCTCGGCCTGCTACATGGCGCGTCACGTGGCCAAGAATGTTGTCGCGGCGGGACTCGCCACGAAATGCGAAATCCAGGTTGCCTACGCGATCGGCGTCGCCGAGCCGGTCTCGATACTCATCGATACCTTCGACACCGGCATCGTGCCCCAGCACAAACTCTCATCCACCCTGCGCGAGCTGTTCGATTTCCGGCCCGCCGGAATCATCAAGACGCTGAACTTGAAGCGTCCGATCTATCAGCCGACCGCAGCCTACGGGCATTTCGGCCGCACCCCGCATGACGGGCTGTTCCCGTGGGAGCGAGTCGATATGGCCGAGACTCTGCGCAGCGCGTTCGGGCTCGACGGCCGCGGCTGATAGCGCCCCGCGCTCTCCATCAAACCAGACAGAAACTTTTGGAGCTTGAAGACGATGGCCACGACGGCAAAAAAGGCCAAAGCAATCCCTAAATCCCGCGCCAACGGAAACGGCCGCGACTTCGACGTGCACGACCTCGGACTCGCCGAGGCCGGACGCAAGCGGATCGAATGGGCCGACAAACAGATGCCCGTGCTGCGCCGGCTGCGCGAGCGATTCGCGAAAGAACTGCCGCTCAAGGGCCAGCGGCTGGGCGCCTGCCTGCATATCACCTGCGAGACCGCCAACCTGCTGCGCGCCCTGAAGGCGGGCGGCGCCGAAGTGCTCGCTTGCGCGTCCAATCCGCTCTCGACGCAGGATGACGTGGCGGCGGCGCTCGTCGATCAGTACGGCATCCCCACCTTCGCCATCCACGGCGAAGATCGCGACACCTATTACGGCCATCTGCGCGCCGTGCTCGAACGCCGTCCGACGATCACGATGGACGACGGCGCCGACCTCGTCAGCCTGCTTCACACCGAGTTCGCCAGCCATGCCGGCAGCGTCAAGGCAAGCATGGAGGAAACGACCACGGGAGTAATCCGGCTGCGCGCGATGGCCAAGGATGGCGCGCTCAAGATTCCGGTGGTCGCAGTCAACGACGCACAGACCAAGCATCTGTTCGACAATCGTTATGGCACGGGACAGTCCACGCTCGACGGCATCATCCGCGCTACCGGGGTTCTGATCGCGGGTTCGGTCGTGGTGGTAGCGGGCTACGGCTATTGCGGCCGCGGCATCGCGTCACGCGCGCGCGGGCTTGGCGCCGACGTAATCGTCACGGAAGTGGACGCGATACGCGCGTTGGAAGCCGCGATGGACGGATTCCGCGTGATGAAGATGGTCGAGGCGGCGAAAGTCGGCGATATTTTCATCACCGCGACCGGCGACAAGCACATTCTCACTTCCGCGCATTTCAGCCTGATGAAAGATGGCGCGTTCCTGAGCAACTCGGGCCATTTCGATGTCGAGATCGACGTCGCTTACCTGAACGACGCCGCGAAAAAGGTCGATCGCGACGTCACCCGCAACATCGACGCGTACCATTTGTCCAACGGGCGCATCGTCTATCTCCTCGGCGAGGGCCGGCTGGTTAACCTCGCGTGCGCCGAAGGCCATCCCGCGCAGGTCATGGACATGAGTTTCGCGACGCAGGCGATGGCGTCGGAATGGGTGGCAAAGGGCGCGCAGCTCGCGGTCAAGGTTCACGAGGTGCCAGTCGAGATCGAGGAGGAAATCGCCGGCGTGAAGCTGGCCGCGATGAGCCTCAAGATCGATACGCTGACCGCCGAGCAGCGCAAATACCTGGCAAGCTGGGAATCCGGCACCTAGCCAGCCGACGCCGCGCGGCGACGGCCGGCGCGGGCCGGGCGAATCAGCACTTCAGCATTGTAACCCATCACGTTATGGGTTACAGTGAGTTTCGTGATTCGCAGTTTTGCCCATAAGGGACTGCGCGATTTCTTTGATACCGGAAGCAACGCCGGCATCAGGCCGGAGCACAACAAGAGACTCCGGCTGATCCTCGGCGTACTGAACGCCGCCGTAAGAGTTCAGGATGCGGCACTACCGGGTCTTGGCCTTCATCGGCTGACAGGCAGGCTTTCGGGCTTCTGGTCCGTGTCCGTAAGCGGAAACTGGCGAGTCATTTTTCGATTCGAAGACGGCGAAGCACTCGACGTTGACTACCTTGACTATCATTGAAGGAGTCCGGCAATGACTATGCACAATCCGCCGCATCCCGGCGAAGTGATCCGCGAACTGTGCCTCCAACCGCTTGGCATTTCTGTTACTGCGGCGGCCAGGAGTCTCGGCGTGACACGCAAGGCTCTGTCGGAACTGCTCAACGGCAAGTCGGGAGTCAGCCCCTCGATGGCGTTGCGGCTCGCTATCGCTTTCGATTCATCGCCCGAGAGTTGGCTCAACATGCAGCAGCAGTACGATCTTTACCGCGCCCGAAAGAATCCGGCCCTTCGGCGCGTCAAAAGGCTGAAAGCCGCTTGATCGCCGACTAGCGCGTTTTGAGCTCGGCGTCAGGCGTCTGATCGAGATAATCGCCGGCGGACAACCGACGCGGATTGCGATCGCGGATCGCCCTCACCAAGCTCTTCAGCGCTTCGATCAACTCGCTCTCGCCAAGCCGCGGATAGAGCACCCTCGCGAGCCGGCTGCCGTTACGGGCGCCGCCCACCATCAAGACGTAGTCATTCTTGCCGTAGCCGATTATCCCGATCTCGGCCGTCGGCGGACGCGAGCAGCTGTTCGGGCATCCAGCCATCCGGATTATCACGTCAATGTCTCCGAGCCCCGCCGCCTCCAGTTCCGCAAGATAGCGCGGCAGCACGCGCTCCGCATGCGTCATCGCAAGGCCGCAGGTCGGCTTGGCGGGACAGGCCATCGCGAGTCGCCGAATCTGCGCCACTTCGCCATCGAAGGGCACGCCATGCTCGGCGAGCGTCCGCTCGATCCACTCGCGACGCGCGGCCGGAACGTGGGCCAATATCAGATGCTGGTTGGGCGTGACGCGCACGCCGATTGCCTCCACCTCCGAGACGATGCGGCGGATGGCGCTCCGATAGCGAACCGTTGCCTCGTCGTGCACGCGTCCGTTGGGAATCATGATCCCCGCGTAAAGATGATCGCCGGCGCCAGCTTCCGGGTACCATCCCAGGTGATCGCGCACCGGCGGGATCGGGACCGGTTCGGCGTCTTCGAGCGCGATTTCAAAGCGTTGGCGCAGAGTCTCTTTGACCGCGGCCACTCCGATGCGGCGAATCGTGTATTTCCAGCGCGCCACGCGACGGTTGCGGCGTTCGCCGTGCTCGCGCTGGATCGCCGCGATCGCGAGCACTGTGTCCAGCACCTGGTCGCGTTGGACGACCCCCAGGAAAAGCGCAAGCAGGGGCATCGTGTCGGGCTGGTTGTGCGTCGCGCCCAAGCCGCCGCCGCTGTATAGGTCATAGCCCGTGACCTCGCGGCCGCTGACGCGCGGGATGAAGCCGACGTCCTGCGTCAGCAGATCGACACTGTTGTCGTGCGGGTGCGCGAAGCCGACTTTGAACTTGCGCGGGAGGTACTGCGCGCCGTAGATCGGCTCTTCCGAGTTCAGCGGCGCAATCTGCTGCCCGCTCTCGTCGGCGAGGAACACCTGGTAGTAGGCCGAACTTCGCGGCGTCATCTCGCGCGCCACCGCGTGAGCCAGTTCGTGCGAATCGAGAGGCAGCTCGGCGTCCAGATCATCGATGGGGCTTGCAACGGTATTGCGATTCACGTCGCCGCACGCGCCGAGCGTGGTGAGCTGGCAGCCGTTATTGCTGTAGCTGGTATTGATGTCGCGAATCAGCGGATGCAGATTGTGCCCGCGCACGTAGTGGAATTGCACGCCCTGGCGCGCGGTGAGGCGGAGGCTGCCGTCGGCGAAGCGAGCGGCGGCCTCGTCGAGCGCGAGCCACTGCGCAGGCGTAAGCTCGCCGCCGGCGGGATTCTTGACCCGCACCATGAAAATGAAGTCGCCGTCCTTCTTGCCGCTCTCGTTGCGCTCGCGCTGTTTGTAGATGCCGAAATGCTTGGCGATCTCCTTGGCATGCTCGCTGATCGTCTCGGCTTCGCGCGCGCTGAGCGCGTCGATCTCCGAGCGCATCGTATGACGGCTCTCGTGCGTTGATTGGACGTAGAAGAGTCCCTCGCTCGCATGCTTGAGGCGCTCGACGGTGGACATTTCCGCCGCGCTCGCGTTTGCGAGCGTTACCGGTCCGGCGTCATGTGGATGCTTGGGTGCCATTGATGCAATTCGAGCGCGCGCAAGGTCCAGGCGCGCGCGAGTAGAATCGAGACTAGTTAAATGGATCGCACGGCTCGAGGCGAGCCCCGGTCGGCCAACGCTTCATCAGCGCTTGCGACAGTAGGCTTTCTCAATTCCATTAGGTAGTCGTCGAAAGCCAACACCCGAAATTGCGCAATCGGGACGCGAGCCGCCCATGTCCTGAGCCGCTTTTCGCGCGTTGCAAAAACGTCCGCTCGCGCGGCGGCTAGGATAGCATGCTGTAGATCCCTTGAGTCTCCGATGTCTACTTCTTGCGGCTGCTTTTGCAGAGCCTTCGCATGAAAATACGACAAAGCGATTCCAATCGCCATTCTGACACTCTTCAGCTTGAGCAGCCCGTTGATGCCTCGCCGATTGCAGGCGTCTAGTACGCCGACCCGCCGCGCGTAATTCTCGGCGAACCGAACGCATTGATTTTCCCAAACGAACTCAAAAGATATCCCCCTGATCTGTTCGGTATCGCGCCACATCTCCGCACGTCGATTCATCATTCTATGAAGAAAGCTTTCCTTCTGATGCTTTGCCTCTTGAATCATCGATAATCGTGCTTCACGATTTTCCTCGGCTTTGTTGAGCAGAAGCGTCTCTACCCGCGCTGATGCGGTTAGCAAATCTTCGCCCGACAAAACTGGACTCGTGGCCCGTCCACACTCCGCGTAAGAAACGAGATCATCTCTTAGAAGCATATTCGTGTCTTTTAGGAATCGACTCCGATCAACAAGCCTCAGGAGGCGTCGTATTCTTGGGAACACCTCGTCTTCCGCGGACTTCTCCATAGCGGCAAGAAGCTCCTCAAGGTTGACGGCGCTGAGCAGTATCGAGATTTGCTTCGCGTCTATCGCCTTTCGGAGGATTGTCTCCTCATCTGCTGTCAGATGACGAAAGACATTTGTGTCGAAATAGACGGTCGTCATGTTGAGTACGGGCACCGCTCTAATGCTCAGCCGAGTTCAAGCTCTAAGGCTATAATCAGTACAGGCGCTGCTGGTCGAGTGAGCAGTCGCGCTATGCGTCGATTTTGACGCGCGACCAGCGGCGGTAGATCTCACCGCATCCGACCGACGCGCCGATCAGCAACAGCGCAAGGAAGAACCTCAGCGAGAGCGGATGCCATAGCGCGTCGCCCAAAAAGGCGAACAGGATCGTGCCCGGAATCATGCCGATCATCGTCGCCCAGAAGTAATCGTGAAACGTGATCGGAGACGCGCCCGCCAGCAGGTTCAGCGCGTTGTACGGAATCACGGGGACCATCCGCAGGTAAAGGATTATCTGGAATCCGTGCTTCGCGATTCTGCGCAGCATCGACTCGAAGCGCTTGCCGACGATCTGCTCGACGAACGACTTGCCGAGAAACCTTCCCGCCGCAAACGCAACCAGCGCGCCGACATCTCCGCCGATGAGCGAGTACACCGATCCCCATTTGGTGCCAAACGCCAGTCCGCCCGCGATAGTCATCACCGCGCCGGGCACCAGGAACGACGGCCCCACCGCGTACAGCAGCATATAAACGACCGGCCCCCACGCGCCCCACTGAATCACCTGGGCTTTGACCAGGGCGGGATTGGTGAACCATTCGGAGTGCGCAATCAGAAGCCAGATCGAGCCGCCAAACAGGATCGCGATTACCGCGATCTTCACGACGTTCATCAGCCACGAGCCGTTTGCGCTCGGTTTGGGTGCTGGAGTCCTGATTGGATTCACGGCGGCCATGAGTCCTCAATGATATTGGGCGGCAACGGATTGAAACAAGGCTTCGCGCGCGCGCGTTGTAGGCGCGTCACGATGCTATTAAAGTCGGCGCAGCGATCGACCTCCCGAAATCGCCAAGGAATAAACCATTTCCATGAACGGACTCTCGGATAAAGTCGCAATCATCACCGGCGGCGGCTACGGAATCGGCAAACAGATCGCGCTGAAATACGGCGCAGCCGGCGCGAAAATCGTAATCGCGGCGCGTTCGATCGAACCGATGAAACAGACCTGCGCCGAACTCGAGCGCCTCGGCGCCCGCGCGATTTACGTGAGCACCGACGTCTCCAAGGAAGCCGACTGCGCAAAGATGGCCGGCGAGACGGTGAAGGCATTCGGCCGCATCGACATCCTCGTCAACAACGCCGGTATCTCGGGACCGACCAAGCGGATCACCGATATGTCGCTCGCCGAATGGCAGGAGACGATCGACATCGACCTGACCGGAACGTGGCTCGCAACTCGCGCCGTGATCCCGGTGATGGACAAGCAGCTCTCCGGCAACATCATCAACATCTCGTCGGGCGCGGGACGGCGCGGTTTTCCGATGCGCTCGCCGTACGCGGCGGCGAAGTGGGCAATGATCGGGCTGACGCAAACGGTGGCCGGCGAATGGGGTCAGCGTGGAATCCGATGCAACTGCATTTGCCCCGGCGCAATCGAGGGCGAACGAATCGAACGCGTGATGCGCGCGCGGGCCGAGGCCCTCAAGCGACCGTACGAGCAAATACGCGGTCAGTTCGTGGGGCAGGCGGCGATGAACAGAATGGCGACGGAGGAGGAGGTCGCGCGCGTCGCGCTATTCCTCGCGCTCGATTTGTCGGCGGGAGTCACCGGTCAGACGATGAACGTCGATTGCGGCAGCATCATGAACTAAGTGCGGCGCCGGCAGCTAACGCGCGATGTCATGGTCGCGCACGCTGCTTTCGAAACCGCCGCTCTCGAGCCGCTTCATCAGCTCACGCGCGAGCACGGGAGAGCGATGCCGTCCGCCGGTGCATCCGAGACCTACAGTCAGGTAACTCTTGCCTTCGCGCTGATAGAGCGGAATCAGAAAGTCAAAAAGACGGCCGACCTCGTCGATAAAGCGACCCGACTCCGGCTGCGCCATCACGTATTCGCGCACGCGCGGGTCCAATCCGGTGAGCGGCCGCAGCTCGGGGACAAAAAACGGATTCGGAATAAACCGCACGTCGAGCACGACGTCCATTCCGACCGGCAATCCGTACTTGTAACCAAAAGAAACGATCGATATCGACATCCTGGATCCCGCGCCCGCGCCCAGCACCGCCGCGGTGACGACCTCGCGCAGTTCGTGGACCGTGAGCGCGGTCGTATCGATCACCCGGTCGGCCCGCTCGCGCATCTCGGCCAGCGCGAGACGTTCGCGGCGAATGCTCTCGGCGACGGTCGCTCCGCTTGCAGCCATCGGATGCGGCCGGCGGGTCTCAGAGTAGCGGCGCGCGAGCACGTCGTCGGAGGCGTCAACAAAAATCACTTCGGGATGGATTCCAGCGGCATCGAGTTCCGCGAATACCCGCGGCCATTGCGGGAAGAACAGCCGTTCGCGCGAGTCCACTCCGAGCGCGACGCCCCGTAGAGCGGGATCGCGTCCCGCGGCGAGCATCGCGACATTGGGCGCCAGCGCAACCGGGAGATTGTCGACGCAGTAGAAGCCGAGGTCCTCGAGCACGCGCATCGCAGATGCGCGTCCCGATCCTGAGACACCGGTAACTATTATCAGGCGAGGTGACTGAGGCGAGCTCATCAGGCTGTGGGTTTGCGCCGCGCTATGAGGCGGACGCGGTTCGTCGTCTCAGTACTTGTTGTCTTCTTCCTTGATCAGGGAATACAGCTCGGCGCTGTCCTTGGCCGCGAGCAGGCGGCTTCGAAAAGACCCGTCCTTAAGCAATCGCGACACGCGCGCGAGGGCTTTCAGATGCAGGCTGGCGGAATCCTCCGGCGCGACCAGCACGAAGAATAGTTGCGACGGGCCGCCGTCGAGCGAATCGAAATCGACTCCCTGGGTATGGCGGCCGAACACTCCGATTATCTTCGTCACGCCGCGCAGCTTGCCGTGCGGGATTGCGATTCCGTCGCCGATCGCCGTCGAGCCCAGCCGCTCGCGCTCCGCGAGCACCGCGGTCAGGTCAGCGAGCTTGATCTCCTGGTACTTGGCGGCCAGCGCTTTGGCCAGTTCATTCAAGACGTCGGGCTTGGTGGCGCCCTTCAAGTCGGCAATGACCATGTCAGGACTGAGGATATCGGTAATTTTCATCTCGTCGTCCAGGTCCAGTGAAAAAGTGAACTAAGCGGATGCGGATTGGCGAACTCGCAGCCGGAGGACACTGCCGCGAATCAAGTTTCCTCGTCGGCGCTAAGGACCTCGCCGGTCGAGGGCGATCTGACTTTCTTCGCCTTGAATTTTTCCAGGTGCTTCTTCAGTTGGCGTCCGACCTTGTCCGCGAGCAGATCGATCACCGAGTAAAGGTCCTTGGTTTCTTCCTGCGCGCTCACCGACAGGCGCCCTGATTTGACGGTAACTTCGCCGTGCTGCCGGTATTTGTCAACCGTGAGAATCAGATGAGCCTGACAGGCGCGTTTGATCAACTTGCCGACGTGCGCGAATTTTCGTTCCGCGTACAGCCGGAGCGCATCGGTTGGCTCGACGTGACGAAACGTCACCGTCACTTGAGTGGCCGGGGCGTCTGCGATCCGCGCCGCGCGCCGCACCTTTCGGGTTGTCGCCCGGCCGCGCTTGCCCTGTTTGTCGATTTTACTCATCTTGCTTTTTTCGTTTTTCGTTTTTCGTTTTTCGTTGCCCGCACCCGGATCTGTCATCCGATCTGTTTGCGATTTGCCGACGGAGGGATTCCCATCGCCTGTCGATACTTGGCCACCGTGCGCCGCGCGATATTGATCTGCCGGGTCCGCAGCATCTCCGCGATCGCCTGATCCGACAGCGGATTTTGCGGAGCCTCCGCCGTCACCATCCCGCGGATCTGTTCCTTGACAGTCTCGGCGCTCACGTCCTCGCCGCTGGCGCCCTTGACCCCCGAGGTGAAGAAAAACTTCAACTCGTAGATTCCCTGCGGAGTATGCGCGTACTTGTTGGCGGTCGCGCGGCTGATCGTGGATTCGTGCATCCCGATATCTTCGGCGACATCCTTGAGCACCAGCGGTTTGAGCAGGCTGATGCCGTGATCGAAGAACGCGCGCTGGAATTTCACGATCGAGGTTGCGACCTTGAAGATCGTCTGCTGGCGCTGGTAGATCGATTTGACCAGCCAGCGGGCCGAGCGCAGCCGTTCCTGCAGATATTCCCGCGTCTCGGGCGCAACGTCCACGTCATTGAGCACGCGTTGGTAGTAACCTGCCAGGCGCAGGCGCGGCACCGCGTCGCGATTGAGCGTAACGACGTAATCCTCGCCAACCTTGTGGATATAAACGTCGGGCACCACGTAAGTTGGCTCGTCGCCGCCGTAGTCGCGTCCCGGTTTGGGCTCGAGCAACGAGATTATTTTGGCCGACTGCCCTACTGTTTCGACCGGCACGCCGAGAACCTTGGCGATTTCGGCGTAGCGATGCTTTTCGAGCAAATCCAGGTGATTGCTGACGATTCGCGCCGCCAGCGATTCTTCCATCCCCAGGTTCTGCAACTGCGCGAGCAGACATTCACGAAGATCGCGCGCGGCGACACCGGGCGGATCGAAACGCTGCACGCGCGCGAGCACGCGCTCGACTTCGGCGGGCGCAACTTCGAGCTGCGCCGCCAGCTCATCGAGGGGAGTTTCCAGGTATCCGTCTTCGTTGAGATTGTAGATGATGGTCGCGCCGATCTGCTGGTCGGATTCGGTCAGGTTCGAAAGCCTGAGCTGCCACATCATGTGGTCTTCGAGCGAACTTCGGCGCAGGGGCGTGTTTTCGAGCGCGCTTCGATGGTCGTCGTCGGAGTCAGGAGGCGTGCTTTCCTGCCAGTTGTTCGAATAGGTCTCGAGATATTCCCGCCAGTCGAGCTTTTCGAGATTGTTCAGCTCCTTGAGTTCGAGCGCGGCGTCACGCGCTTCGGTCTCGACGCTGGGCGCGGGTTTTTCCTCGCGCGAGCCGGTTTCCCAATCGTCATCGGAATTTGCGCCGGCGGCGGCGTCGGCGTCGGGCGGGAGCGGTTCACCGTCGGCTTGGGCGGGGGCTTCGGAATCGGACACCTCGGATTCGGAAGCGGCTTCGGCGGGACTCTGATCGAGCGGCTCGAGCATCGGATTCTGTTCGAGTTCCGACTGCACGATCGCTTCGAGTTCAGGGAGCGAAAGCTGCAGAATTTTGATCGCCTGCTGGAGCTGCGGCGTCATCACCAGTTGCTGGCGAAGCCGCAGATCCTGTCCGAGTTTTACTTCCAGCGCCATCGAAGAATTGTTTGCTAATCCGTCGCAGCGGCCGGCGTCGCGCCCGCACCCGGGGATGCGTCCGAATGAGGGAAAAGTACAGCATGAGCGCAATCGACCACGCTCTGGCTGGTGTTGAGAAAAACCGTGATCTTGCAGCCGGTAATCTGATCGCTGCCGTCATGCGCGACCGGACTGCCGGTCAAGACTACGGTGTGCTTGGTCTGGTCCATTACGCCGCGCTTGCCAGTAGCCCATCGCGTGCCCTGACTGAGCCGAACGTTCCCGTCCGCGACCATGTCCTTCATCTGTTTGAAGTCTTTGTCTAAATAGTTTACGCGCAGCTGGTCGCTGGTAAGTTGCGCGTCCGCCTGGGTAGCGTGCACATTTCCGCTCCACAGGACCGAATGATTCTGGTAATCGAGCGACATCGACTCGGACTTTATATCGATCGGGGACTTGTTGTTGCCGAATTGCATCCCCCCAAACGCACCGCCTTGTTGGGGAGGATTTGACGCGAGCTTGGTGCCGCCGCCGGCCGCCTTGTGCGCCCTGTGCGGCGCGACAGCCTCGGCCGGCGCGGTGGCGGCGCTCACTGGGGGAGTCGCGGCTGCGGGAGCGCTCGCCGCAGAAGCCGGCGGTTCGGGTGCGGCCACATCAGCCGGCACCGGCGCGAGCGTCATCGGCGGCGCAATCGCGCCAGCCGGTGGAGCTGTCGCGGCGGTCGTTACTGGCGTTGATTCCGGGGCAACCGCTCCCGGAGCGGCCGTGGTGGTAGCAATTGACGGCGCCGCGGCAGGTGCAGCGTCTGCTGCGGTCACCGGCACGTCGGGAGCCGAAGGCGGCGCCGGAGCAGGCGCGCTCGCGACGGCGGGCGCCGAAGGTGGCGCTTCTGCCGGAGCCGTCGCCACGGCGGGTTGGGCCTGCGAGCCGCTGCCGTTGGTGTCCGATGCGGCTGCAGATGGCGGCGTGCCCGGCACTCCGCCGGTCACGCTGATCGAATCGCCGCTTGAATCGTCGCTGTTGGCGGCTTGGGGAACGGACGCGGCTGGCGGCGCCGAATTCGCAGGTTCGTTGCGGATCGAATCACCGACCGTCCCCGAACCCATCGCAGGCCCTGAATCCGGCGACGACCTCGGCGCGTTGACGCCATCCTGAGCCCACGCCGGCGATGCGAGCGCGATGGCGACTATCGCAGTCGCGACGATACGCGACGCCCGACTAACTTTGCTTGGATTTTTCACTATCTTTCTTCGGCGTGACTACAGTCTCCACCTGCGTATTAAGCTGGAAGACACGCGTTTTGGGATGACCGATCAGCCCCACCCCGGTCACTTTCAGTCCGTCGCCCACGAGCGTCACAAGACCCGGCGCTTCGACCTTGTCATCGTCAGGTATAAAGGTCGCAGAATCGGTAGTGAGAACGTAATCGCCGAAGTGGATGATGGTGCCTCCGGTCAAATACGCGCGCGTCACATGATTCCCGTTCAAGGTCAAATCCGCATGCGGTGCGTTGACGACCACCGGCTTGCCGTCCGACGAGACCATCGTGACGACAGCGTCGGTCAGCTTCAGCGTGGTCTTGTCAGCCGTGTAGTCTGCTTCGCCCGCGGTCAGCACCCACTGCCGCTCGCCGGCTTTCATCTGCGTCCAGTGAAAATTATGCGCACGAAGGAGAGTTCCGGGTACCAGCCCGGCCGCGGTCTCCAAGACTTGAGTAGCGGAGCGATGGCGCACGATCCAAACGGTCGCAATCAGCAGGATAATCAGCGCGGCCGCGCCGAAACCCGCCAGCGCCTTGGCGATTCTCTTGGGACTCAACTTCAATCTCTCCCATCTTTCACGGTATCAAGTGCTTTTTTCCAAGTAAACCGAGCAGCACTTCGGGGTAGTCGGTCATTTTGAAAAATGAAGCCAGTCAACGGCCAAAGCAGCGCAGGCTAGCTGTTCAGCTTGTGAGCCGCGAGGATCAAATGGTCGTGCATCAGCACTTGCCGGCTCAGCATCCATCCGAGCAGTTTCCGGTTTAGGGCCAGCGACGGCCGCGCGCGGTTGTGCCGAACAAGATATCTGCGCTGGCGCTTCATCAGCAGGAACCAGGTGTTGAGAGCCACCAAGGGCAAGAATAGCGGGTAGAGGAAATATGCAATGGCTTTTACCCGGCTGCGCCCCAAAGCCGTCAACTCCAAGCCGTTTCGGATGAGCAGGTAATAAAGGTAGGGGAACATCACCGGATGGTTGTGGTATAACCGCGCATCGCCGAGCGGAGTGTCGAACGGCATCACGCGGCGCTTGGTTTTATGGAACCCGGAGAGCAGGAAGGCCAGTCTGCTATCAAGCCTCATCACGTTTACGGTGCTGATGATCAGGTATCCTCCGGATTTGACGATACGGGCCAGTTCACTTATCAGGCGAGCGTGAGGTTCCAGATGTTCGATGACGTCAGTGATGATGACTACATCGAAACTGCCGTCGGGATAGGGCAAGCCGCGGATCAGATCGACCCCGTTGTCAATTGCCAGCTCGCCGATAGGCGGAAGATTGGTCTCGAAACGCGTACCTCGCGCGTCGAAGCCGCGTCTGTTTAGTTCACGCAACAATTCTCCGTGGCGGCAACTGACCTCCAGGATTCGAGCGCCCCTCGGAGCGCCGAGCTTGTCCAACAGTGCGAGAACGCCTTGAAGATCCGATCGCCGAAGAACACGCTCGTGGCTTCCGGCATCACCCCCACCAGAATTTTCTTCGGCCTCAGCTAAACTCACCCCGCCCTCCGTTAATATCTTTAATTATTGGGATTTCATGTTTGGACGCGGACTCAAAATGAGCCACTACCCGATTCGGCAGCATACTTGCGAAGCGCCGCGAACTTGCGCTCACTACTTTGCAACCGCCGCGCGTAACCTCACACAAGCCCGGTTAGCGCAAATCAGTCGGCCTCGCGGGACAGGTGATGGATTCGCTTGAGCGTATCGAGCAACGCCGGCAGGTCGTCGAGCCGATATGAATTGGGACCATCGCTGAGCGCGCGGTCGGGGTCCTCATGCACTTCCATGAAAATTCCGTCGATTCCGGCCGCAGCCGCCGCGCGCGCCAGCGGCGCTACGAACTCGCGCTGACCGCCCGAGCGTTCGCCGCCGGCGCCCGCGCCCGGAAGCTGCGCCGAGTGGGTCGCATCGAAGACGACCGGGTAGCCCAAGCCGCGCATTATCACGAGCGATCGCATGTCGGAGACGAGATTATTGTAGCCAAACGAAAATCCGCGCTCGGTCAGAATGATTCGCCGCGTACCTGCCCTCTCGGCCTTCGCGACCACCGCCTTCATGTCCCACGGGGCGAGGAACTGGCCCTTCTTGATGTTAACGGCGCATCCGGTCTTCGCGGCGGCGTCGATAAGATCCGTCTGGCGGGAGAGCAGCGCGGGAATTTGAATCACGTCGACGACCTGCGCCGCAGCCGCGGCTTGCGACGGTTCGTGGATGTCGGTCAGCACGGCCACGCCCGCCTCGCGTTTCACGCGCGCCAGAATCTCGAGCCCGGCGGTCAAGCCGGGGCCGCGAAACGAGCTGTGACTGGTGCGATTGGCCTTGTCGAATGAAGACTTGAAGACCAACGGCAGCTTGGCGCGACGAGCGATATCAGCCAGCCGCGTCGCGTGGCGGATGCATGATTCGTAGCTCTCGATCACGCATGGACCCGCGATGAGCACAAGTTCCGGCCCGCCAAAAACAACCTCGCCGGCTTTGACCCGGGCCACGCTCACGAAACCGATCTCAGCTCCCGCACCTTCGGGCGCTTCACCGCTAGCTCCGAGCGACGCTGTACGGCCGCGCGAATCAAGCCGCGAAACAGCGGATGACAATCGAGCGGACGCGACTTCAGCTCGGGATGGAACTGGCAGCCGAGAAACCACGGATGCCCCTTCAACTCCATTATCTCGACCAGGCTATCGTCGGGTGAAGTGCCGGTCGCGATGAGGCCGACTTCCTCGAGCCTCTCGCGATATGAGTTGTTTACTTCGAAGCGATGGCGATGGCGCTCCGAGATGCGCGCCTTGCGGTACAGCGACGCCGCCAGCGAGCCCGACTTCAGCATGCACGGGTACGCGCCCAGGCGCATCGTGCCGCCCTTTTTCGAGACGTCCCTCTGCGACTCCATGATGTCGATGACGGGGTCGGGCGAGTCGGGCGCGTTCTCGGAGCTGTTGGCGCGCTTGAGGCCGAGCAGGTCGCGCGCCGCCTCGATCACCATCATGTGCAGGCCGTAGCAGATGCCGAGAATCGGCACGCCGTTTTCCCGCGCGTAGCGGACGGCGCGAATCATGCCCTCGGTGCCGCGCTTGCCGAAGCCGCCGGGAACGATTATCGCGTGGGCATGCCCGAGCCGCTCCTCGACGTTTTGCTTTTCGAGCTCTTCGGAATCGACGTAGTCGATGTTGACCTTGGCCTCATTGCTGATCGCGCCGTGCGCGATCGCTTCGTGCAGGCTCTTGTACGCATCCTGCAGGTTGACGTACTTGCCGACCACCGCGACGTTGAGGGTAACTTTGGGATTTTGCGCGGTCTTGACGATTCGCCGCCACTTGGAGAGGTTCGGCGCGCCGGTCCAGATGTTGAGCTTCTCGCACACGCGCTGATCGAAACCCTCGTCGTGAAAACGCAGCGGCACCTCGTAGATCGTCGGCACGTCCGGCGCCGAGATCACGCAGTTCTCCTCGACGTTGCAGAAGTGGGCGATCTTCGCCTTGAGCTTTTGTTCGAGTTGGCGATCGCATCGGCACAGCAGGATGTCGGGCTGAATCCCCAGGCCGGTCAACTCTTTGACGCTGTGCTGCGTGGGCTTGGTCTTGAGCTCGCCCGCGGTGGGGATAAACGGGACCAGCGTCAGGTGCACGTACAGGACATTTTCGCGGCCGAGGTCCCAGCGGAACTCGCGCACCGCTTCCAGAAACGGCAGGCTTTCGATATCGCCGACCGTCCCGCCGATTTCTACGATGATCAGGTCCGCGCCCTCGGCGGCGGCGAGGATGCGCCGTTTGATCTCGTCGGTGATATGCGGAATCACCTGCACGGTCGCGCCCAGGTAGTCGCCGCGCCGTTCATTCTGAATAACTGTGTCGTAGATCTGGCCGGTGGTGCAGTTGTTGCGCCGCCCCATCGGAGTCTGCACGAAGCGCTCGTAATGGCCGAGGTCGAGATCGCTCTCGGTGCCGTCGTCGGTTACGAACACTTCGCCGTGCTGGGTGGGACTCATCGTGCCGGGATCCACGTTGATATAGGGATCCATCTTCAGCAGCGTGACCTTGAGCCCCCGTGCCTCGAGCAGCGCGCCCAGTGACGCCGCGGCCAGGCCCTTGCCGAGCGACGAGACCACGCCGCCGGTTACGAAGATAAATTTTGTCTTTCTCCGCTCCACGTTGAATCCCTCCCCATCCTCAACGAGTTGATTCCGCCGCCGCCGCGCGGGCGCGCGCAAGGTCGTCCGCGGTATCTACTTCCAGCGAAGGCGCCACCGACTTAACCACTCTGATCGTGTAGCCATGCTCGAGCGCACGCAACTGCTCGAGCTTTTCCAAGCTCTCCAACACACCCATCGGAAGAGCGGCAAATTTCATGAGGAAGTCGCGCCGGTAAGCATAAACACCGATATGGCGAAGCGCCTCTTTGGGCATACCGCCGTCACGCGCGTGTGGAATCGGGCTTCGCGAAAAGTATAGCGCGTTCCCGTCCGCGCCGCACACGACCTTCACCTTGCTCGGATTCGTCCATTCGGCCAGGTCTTCGATCGGCGTCGCCAGCGTCGCCATTTGAATCGACGCGTCGGAGCGCATCGCCGCCGCCAGCGCATCCAGATCCGCCGGGGCAATAAACGGTTGATCGCCCTGCACGCTGAGATAGACATCGGCGATGATCTTCGACGCGACCTCGGCGATTCGATCGGTGCCGCTCTGATGCGCCGGCGAGGTCATGATTACTTCGCCGCCCGCCGCGCGCACGGGCGCCGCGATTCGTTCATCGTCGGTCGCAACGATCACGCGCGCAACCGACTTTGCCTTCGACGCCTGCCGCCACACCCGGACCACCATCGGCACCCCCGCGATCTCCGCCAGCGCCTTTGCGGGCAGGCGGGAAGACGCGTACCGCGCCGGTACAACGGCGATCACTGAGACGTCGGCCAGAAACTTTCTCCGCTGTTCGAGATTATCGATCCAAGCGGCACGTACGAACGTAACCGACCGCCGAAGCCTTTGTCAATTTCGCGCGCGCCGATTACCAACACCCACAAATAAACGGGCGACCCGCTAAGGGCCGCCCATCGAAAAGACATCGCGACGCGCGCGAACTACTTGCCGCGAATTCGCGTCCGCCGCATCTTGCGCAGCCGTGACTTCGCCTGATGCGGATCGCTCTTCTTCTTTCGCGCAAGTTTGCGATTGCGCCGATTTCGCTGCTTCGAGGCTACCTTCATTGGTTCTCCTGGTTCTGATTATACGACGGCGGCGCTGATGCGTTGTACGCCTCGCCCGGTCCTGTCTGCGGGGCGGCGAACGCGACCGGGCTTATCGCCATCACTTCCGTCATCGCCTGCCCCTGGTTCTGCACCAGCACTCGGCCGAGCGCTTCTCCCGACCTAACCGGCCCGTCGATTGCCGCCGGCACATCGTACACCAGCTTGACCGCCGAGGCATCGGCCTTCAGCACCACAACTTTGAGATCGCTCGCCGCGACCGGTTGAATCAGCGGGCCCGAACTGACCTGCACCTGGACCGGAAGCGGCTGGCCGGACTTGAGCAGCGGCACCGAGGTGAATTGCTCGAAGCCCCACTCCATCACTTTCGCCGCCTGCGCAAAGCGTTGCTGATTCGACGGCGCGCCGAGAATCACCGCGATCAGCCGCATGCCGCCGCGCTTGGCCGTGGTCGTGACGTTGAACCCCGCCCGAAACGTGAATCCGGTCTTGAGCCCGTCGCATCCTTCGAAATGGCCGACCAGATGGTTGGTATTGCGCAGCATGCAGACGCCGTTGTCGAAATCCATCGTCTCCTGACTCGACCACATCAGCAGATTGGTCTCGCGGATTATCGCGCGACCCACCGTCGCGAGATCGTAGGCGTTGGTGCGATCTGCATCATGGGTGGGACGCGGCGGCAGTCCATCGACGGTCTGATATTCCGTATGCGTCATCCCGAGTTCGCGCGCCCGCTCGTTCATCATGCGGACCATCGCCTCGACCGATCCGCCGATCTTTTCGGCGACTGCGACCGCGGCGTCATTTGCCGATTTGACCAGCGCCGCCTTCATCAACTCGCGCAGCGGATAAACGTCGCCCTGCTTGAGGCCGACGCGCGAGCCGCCGGTATGCGCGGAGCGTTCGGAAATTCTGACCAACTCATCGGACTTGAAACGACCGGCGTTGATCTGCTCCTGCGCGACCAGCAGGAGCATCATCTTGGCCATCGAGGCCGGCGGCCACTCCATGTCGGCGTTGTACGCCATCAGCACGCGGCCGCTGTCGGCATCCTCGAGCAGCGCACCCTTGTAGAGTGGCCCTGCGGCCGCCCTCGCCGCCCGCTTCGAATGAACTGCCTTATGCAGCCGGCGCCATTGCGCGGTCGCGCCCGCGGGCGACGCCGCGAACACGACGACCGCGCTCAACATCACTGCCGAGCCGAACAAGACTGCAGATTTTAAATTAACGATTGCCCGCCTCCACCTGCCCAATTCCACCACCGGTTTGTCCTCTGCCGTAATTCGATTCGCCCCGCGCTCAAGGAATGCGTATGAAACCGCTTGCTTCGGGCGCACCCTTCGAGCCGCTGCTTTTGACGTGTTGCAGAATCGCGAGGTTGGTCCGCGCCGGCGCGTAATCGGGAATCTCACCAACCAGTTCGTTCCATTCCTGGCTCGCTCTGACGTACTTGCCTTCCTCGGCGTAGATTGCGCCGAGCGTGTTGCGCGCGTCCGGTTGACTCGGATCTATTTGCAGCGACAGTAGCGCTTCCTGCTCGGCTTGTGCGAGCGCTCCGCGCCGCTCATATGCGAGTGCGAGGTTGAAATGCGTCTCGGGCCGTTCCGGTCCGAGCAGCGCCGCCAGCCGCAGCACTTGAGTCGCGTCGCGAGTCTGCCCGCTTTCGAGGTAGAGCAGGCCGAGGTTCAGGAACAACTGCCAGTCATCGAGGCCAAGACGGATCGCCTTCTGATACTCGGCGAGTTCCTGGCGATGCTGTCCGACGACGCCGTACGCGAAACCCAAGTGGTAATGTGCAAGCGCGTTGGTGGGATCGTCGCTGATAACGACGCGATGGCGGCGGATCGCCTCGGGGTAATCTTCCATACCCAGAAAGTAGTCCGCCAGCGGATCGCAAACTTGCTCGTCGTAAGAACTGCTTTTGGCGCTGGCCTGCGCGCCGATCGGCGACTGGAGTACCAGCGCGATCAGAACCAAAAGACAAATGCTCGAACGGCGACAGCTCAACAACTTATTATCTCCCGCGTCCCCGCAGGAAGAGATCTGATGCTAGCAGGAATGTTCGCGACAAAAAAACGCGCAGCGTGTTTTTGACGCCGCGAGCCAACGAAAAACGAAAAAACGAAAAAAAGGCGTCGTGCCAGCCGCGGACCGGATAAATCCGGGTTCGCGCGGCTGGCCGGACGCCGGAGGCAAAGCCAACTTTGCCCCCCGATCCTGGATGGATCGATGTACCTTAAGCGATTCGAACGAGGGCGGCAGCCAATGCAACCGCCCTCGTGGTTATCAAGCCTGAGCGAAATTACGGAGTTGCGGGAGCCGGAGCGGACTCTGGAACCGCCGCGCCACCAGCCGCTGCACCTGCCGCTCCTCCTGCCGCTGCGCCTGCCTCAGCACCAGCTTTTGAGCCAGCCGCCGCGCCTGCTTCGGCCGCCTTCTTGTGGTGACGATGCTTATGGTTGGTCGCCGCCGGCGATGCTGCCGCGCCAGGTTCTCCGGTGGCTCCGGTCGCGCCGGTCTCCCCGGTGGCTCCCGATGCGCCAGTCGCGCCCGTTGCGCCAGTCGCGCCAGTCGCGCCGGTCGCGCCGGTCGCGCCCGGAGCTGCAGGCGGGGTATCCTGGGCGAAAGCCGGCATCGCCAACGCGGCGGCGAAGAAAGCTGCGGAAAGGACTGAAAGGGTGCGCTTCATACTCTTGGATCTCCTTGATCTGGGCGGCCCTTAATGGGCCGCAATGTGACTATTAGGGCTATTGCTATACCCGTGCCATCGGAGTGACGGCAGGATTCCCACGGATCGACAAGGCATTTTGCCGGGGCCGGCCGGTCGGCAATGACGCAATCGGTGTATCGTCTATCCGCTTTGCGTCTGCGTTTGTCTCCCTTCACTGTCCCCCCCGACCCCCTATTCGCGCGCCCGGCGCTCATCCTTGAGCTCTCGATATAGCGCTATTAGCTCCTTAAATGCCCGCGCGACCACTTTGAGATTGGCGCCCGACTGCTCGCCCGTCAGCCGGGGCAGATGCTTCACCTCCACCTCTATTACCTTTGCATTACGGCCCGCCAGCCGCGCCATTAATTCCGTCGAGATCATCGCGCCATGCGCCCGCAAATCCATCCCCTCGAGCTTCTCGCGCTTGAACAATTTGAAGCCGCAATCGATATCGCTGATCGTGATGCCGAGTAGCACACGGACCAGAATCGTCCACGCCTTGCCGTTGATTCTGCGAATCAGAGAGTCGGCACGGCGCACTCGGTGCCCGGCAACAACGTCGTATTCGGGGACAAACGGGGTCAAACGCTCGAGATCTGAAGGATCGAATTGCCCGTCGCCGTCGCATAGCAGTACATACTGCTTGGTCGCGGCCCGAATTCCGGAGATCACCGCACCGCCGTAGCCTTTGTTGACATGATGACGCACGACTTTGACGTGCGAATCTTCCGCGGCGAGGCGCTCGGCGATTTCGCCGGTGCGATCGCGGCTGCCGTCGTCAACTACGATTATCTCAAAGTCGTCTGCGACGCGTGGCAATTCGGCCAGGTATGAGCGCACGACGCGCTCGACGTTGCCTTCCTCGTTATGCGACGGCAGGAAAACGCTGATTGCGGGGATTCGGGCCGGGGAGCTCACGTTGGCATGGGCGATCTAGTCGCCGAGCTCACGGTATCCGCCGCGGAAAAACAGCAGCGGCTTGCCCTCGCGGGGCGTTTCGGCCTGCTCGACCTCGCCGATGTAAATCGTATGGTCGCCGCCGTCGATCACGGTGGTCACTTTGCACTCGAGATAAGCCAGCGCACCGTCGAGGATCGGGGCGCCGTTCGCGCCAATTTTGTGACTGACGCCCTCGAATTTGTTGCCGCCGCTGACCGCGAACTTGCGCGACAACGCTTCCTGGTCGTGGCCCAGTACATTGACGGTGAAGATTTTGCTCTCCTCGAAGCAGGGATAGCTCTCGGCCTTCTTGTCCACGCAAATCAGGGCCAGCGGAGGAACCAGCGAGACCGAGGTAAACGCGTTGGCAGTCAGGCCGTGCAGCTCACCCGAGTTGCGACGCGACGTGACCACGGTAACGCCGGTTGCGAAATGACCCATCACGCGCCGCAGTTCGTTCGGTTCGATTGCCATCCAAATCTCTCTGCGCGCGGATGCTATCAGACGATTTTGCCGACCGTCAAAGGCGATAGCCCGGCAGATTGACCTGCGTGGTCAAAAAAAGACGTTTCCGCGCGACCGGGCTGGATGAGGGAGTCAAAGTTCACCTTCAAACGCGCGATGCAGAAGGGACTGAAATAAATCGTCCGAGCGTTGGCGGCGGGCGGCTTGTGCGGATTCGAGTTCGCGGATATCGATCACCCGTTGGGCGAACTCCTTTTGCAGCGGCAGCGGGGGAAGCGGCACATTAATACGAGAAAGTGCGTCGAGTCCGAGAGTTCTGTTACGACCTGCTCCGCCGGGCGAAGCCTCTCCAATTTTTTCAAGGCCCTCCGCTGTCAAGAAATAGAAGGAGAGAAAATCACTGGTTGCGACCTCAGCTTTCGGTACGCACGCAATGAAGCGATGGGATCCGAAGCGCCCGCTGTCTTCACGTTTGACCACCGCAATGGCACCCTCCCAAGCAAAAACATTGCTGAACAGCAGGTCGCCCGGCTCAATTCGATATATCCGCTTACCACCGACTTCGACCCCGGAGAGCGACGGCTTATGAAACGTACCTTTACCGAAGGAACGAATCCCGAGCTCTGGGTAGTTGGCTAGAAGATCGACCTGTACTGGGCGACGAACAATCGGAGCGACTTCGCCCAGCCGCACAGAGGGCCAGCCTTTCGACCGCGAGTTGCCAAACATTTCGTGGAAGAGAGCGGGGATGAGGACGGCGGTGCGGCGGTCAGCTTGCCCGCGCAACTTCCGCAACTCGTCCGCTTCGTCCAGCAGCTTCACAAGCCGGCCCTGCTCCGGCAACGGCGGCACAGGAATCGGAAAGTTCTTGAGAAAATCCACAGGCACACGCTGTTGGCCTGCGGTTCCGGTGAAGTTGGCTTCAGCAGCCGAGCGGAACGATGGCTGACGAATGAAGGCAAACACCCATTGCGGAAGCAAGCCTTCCGTCGGACGCAGTACGTGAAATTTCGTGGAGCCGAAACCAAGCCCCCCGCGCAGGCCACGAGCAATGGCGGCTTTGCCGTTCTGCATGCAAGGCGTGATTTTAGCGAAGAGAACGTCGTTTTCTCGAAACGGGGTGTAGCCTTTGGCAACTTGGCTGTATTCGCGGAGTTCGGGCCGGGCGATGCTACCACTTAGTTCATCGACTGCTGCCATCGGGACAAACGTGACATCGGTGTTTGTGCCAGGAATTTCCGAAGCTACGAGCTTTGGATTGATGGCGCAGACTTCGCCCAATGGTTTTGTCGGCCAGCGTTTCATTTATTTTCGCCGAGTTGGGCTAGCAGCGCTGTGCCGCGTCGGATGATTTCGTTTTCCAGCGTGAGCACGTCGCCAAGAATGTCGGCGGGCTTGTCGTGGGTCACGGCTTCCGCGGTCATGGGCTTGTAGCGGCCGGCCGCGAGGCTCCAGTCGTTCTCGCGAATCTTTTCAATCGGCACGCGGTAGCTGTTCGCTCCTTCTTCGCGATTGGGCCACTTGGCGAGTACGTCGGGGATATCGTTGGCGTCAATCGGCGCGCGTGTGTCGCTGAAGCTGAAGCCATCCGCCGTCAGGTCGTAAAACCACACGCTGGCCGTCGGTTTGCCTTTCTGGAAGATGAGCGCTGCTGTGCCAACGCCCGAGTAGGGTTTGAACACACCGCTGGGCAGGCTGATCACGGCTTGCAGGTCGCACTGTGTGAGGAGCAGTTCGCGCAACGACGTCGCGGCTTTGGTGGAGCCGAAGAGCACGCCGCTAGGCACGATGACACCGGCGCGCCCGTTCGGAGCGAGGTGGTCAATGAACCATTTCAGGAAGAGCAGTTCAGTAGCACGCGTGTTCAGTTTGTAATTGAGGTCCCCCAAGATGCTTTCGTCTTGCACTTTCCCAGCGAACGGCGGGTTGGCGACAATGCAGTCGAACATCTTGCCCGGATATGCACCGCCGAATCCCGTAGTGAGCGGGTTCAACATTGACACTTGAGCCTTTTCCAGTTGATGCAGGTACAGGTTGAGGATGCTGATTTTCACCATGTTGGCGTCGTTGTCGAAGCCGGTGAACGCCTGTTCTTCGAGGAACTTCCACTGCGCAGGCTTCAGCATCGCGCCATCCACAAGCCCGCGCCGGAGATCGGCGGGTTTGGTGTGCTGGCGGAGAATGTGCGTGAAGGTGGAAATGAGGAAACCCGCCGTGCCGCATGCGGGATCGCAGATGCGCTGGCTGGGCTTTGGGTTCACGAGCGCCACGATCAGATCAATGATGTGGCGTGGGGTGCGGAACTGGCCATTTGTGCCGGAAGCCGAGAGCTTGCTTAGTAGGTACTCATACATGTCCCCTTTCAGGTCACGACCGTCGTGAGCGGACAAATCCAATTGGTGGATGCCTTGAATGACCGCGCGGAGTGTGGGGCGGTCGTAAATCTTGAGCGTCGCGCGGCTGAAGAGGAGTTTGCCGGTTTCGCTCAGTCGGGGAAGTTCGTGGAAGCTTTCGATGGCATCGCGGACAGCGTTAAAGAGATTGTCACCGGTCAGCGTAACGAAGTTGCCCCAAGCATACCGCGACCATTTGCCCGAAAAAATGCGCTCGTACTTTTTATCCAGGCCTGCGAGGAGTTCATCTTTTTCCGTCAGCAGACGCAGAAAAAGCAGATATGAAATCTGCTCGATGGAATCCATGGGGTTGTTGACGCCCCCGGCATAGAGGATGTCCATGAGCTGATCCACTTTTTGGCGCAGCCCGGAGGAGAAGAAATTGAACGGGGTGGCCAAGGTTTGGGCGGCAACAGATTCTGCCACACCAGCGGTTGAGCGCATTTATTCTCCTATCGCTTCGACGGCAATTGACGATTGGCGGGCGAGTGTTGATTGCCGGAGGGCTTCGAACACTTCGTCGCGGTTTTCGAATCCAGCGAGTGCGGCGAGTCCGCCGAGTTGGTTGAATTGACTCCCGGTAAAAACTGTTACATCGCCATCCATGAACCGATGCAGGGCATCCGGGTCTTCAATTAGAAGCTGCGCGGTAGCGTCAAGCCACTTCTGTTCGTTGTACCGAAGGTTAAATCGCGCGGCGATGGAATCAACAGTGTCGCTGACAATCTTCTCGCGAGTCGGCAGCGGGTGACGGCCCACGGCGTTGTACACGAAAGCTGGCGTTGTTGCGGGTAAACCGTAGGACTGAACAAGCTTATCCGGTGAATAGAACATCTCCGGTCGATGATAGAACCTCTCGTTGACGATGGTCTCCACGGCGTCGTCGTCGTCGGCTTCCACGGCGGCTGCGAGGTCCGGGGTGCTTTCGACAAACTCTTTGATGTCACGCTCATAGCAGCCACGGAACGTCATCCGGTCCACCTTTTCACCGTTGGGGCCGACGATTCGGACCTCCTGACTGACGAATGTGTCAGTGCCTTGCCAGACGGGAATCGTCTTTGGTGGAGGCGGCGGCTTCTGACCCGATTGCCCTTGCTCGCTCGTCCCTTGCTGGTCTCCACCGGAGGACTGCGAAGTCGTTGATTCTGCCTGTTTTCTGAAGATGGGCAATTTCAGTGGCAAAGAATAGTCGTACTTCTCTTCGAAATATTCGGCGACGGCGCAGAAATCGAGCATATAGAAGCACGTCTTTGGGTATTCGGTGTGGCCCACGGCGAAAGTGTATAAGCGCGTGCCGCGTCCCTTAATCTGGATGTATTCGGTGGGCGAAAAAATGGGCCGCATGATGCCGATGTTGAGCAACTCGGGGCAGTTGTAACCAGTAGAGAGCATGTCCACGGAGACGGCGATGCGCTCCGAGCGTTTACCGTCTCGAAACTCTTTTGCGAATGACGATGCCTCCGGGATGCGCGAAGTAATCGTCAGAGCGATGCCCGGCTGCAATTCGTTCAGAGTTTTGGTCAGGTTGGTCGCGTGGGTCTGGTTTACGGCGAAGATGATGGACCTGCCGATTTTGCCGGTCGGGTCTTTTTGGGCTTGTGCCAAAAAGGCTTCGCACATGATGCGGTTGCGAGCCGGAGTGAAAATCTTCTTTTCCAGGTCTTGGATTTTGAAGTTCTCCTCCTGCTCGTTCACGAAAACCGCCCAACCGGAATCGGCCAGCGCCTTCGTGGTGATGTCAGAACGAAGGTCAAAAATCTTCGGGAGACAAAGGAAGGGCCCTTCAGGGTCTTTGACCGCGTCAATGATGTCATAGCGGAATGTCGGAAAACCCGGCTTGCAGCCGAAATAATTGTAGGTGTCGCGCAGTTGGCGCGCTTCGAGTGCGCGCGGATTGTCCTTGCCAAGTTGTTCGATGTCGATGTTCTTGAGATACGCCTTGGGGGTGGCGGTGAGGCCAACGCGGGTCGCCTGAAAGAATTGGACAACTTCTCGGGCATCGCCGTAGATCGAGCGGTGTGCCTCGTCGTTGATGACCAGATCGAAGTAGAAGGGTGTGAACTCTTCGCGGTAGTGGCGATCAGTCATGAGAGACTGGATCGTGGCCACGACAACGGATGCGCCAAGCATCTGTCCCGTGCGTCGAGCCGTCTTGTAGATGACGGGCTTGAACTCGGGCAGTACGTCAGCGAACTCCTCCATCGTCTGCCTCGCCAATTCGATGCGGTCCACGATAAAGAGAACCCGTTCGGCATTTCGAGTCACGAGAAAGCGACGAATCAGGGCGGCGCAGAGCACGGTCTTGCCGGTCCCAGTTGCCATTTCGAGCAGGAATTTACGGCGGCCCTCGGTATCGAAAAGGCGGGCAACCTCGTTCATTGCTTCGATCTGGTATCGCCTCAGGGTGAGGTTGGGTTTCAGTTTGCGCAGATACGCTGGGCTGATGATTTCAGTGCCGAGAGCGCGCGGCGGTTGGAGATTCCTGAGACGGAGGCGTTCAAGGTCGTCCTGCGAGGGTAACCTCTCTATCCGGTAGGCGTCGCGTTGGTCAGCGCGCTCGTAGTTCCAGAACCAATGCTCGCGGCCGTTGGACAGGATGATAAATGGAGCGTGCAGATTCTCGGCGTAGCCTCTGGCCTGCTCCTTGGCGTCATACAGGTCGAGGTCTTCTCGCTTCGCCTCGATTATGCAGAGCACGCGGCCAAGGCGGTCTTTGAGGAGGTAGTCTGCTCGACCACTCGCGGTATTGAGTTCGAATTGAACCTGCTGATGATTCAGGAGGTCCCATTCGCTGAACTCAAGTGCTCTGTCGATCAGGATTCGAGAAAATGCTTCTGGTTGGCCTGGCACCGGGTTCCCGTGGGTCGCTTCGTTCACGGAAGAAATAGCAGGCTCCGTGGTCGGCGGAAAGAAGCCCCGAATCCCGCAGGCTGCCGGGATTGCTCGCCGATAAAAACAGCGCAGATTGACGCTACTTTACAATTGACCTGGACCCCAAGCGTCCCCAAAATAGACAATGTGACCGCGATGCTGGAGCTTTGCTGGAGTTGATGGGCCGGATGGTTGGATCGATCGCCGCCGCATTGGTCGCCGCGACCATGGTAGCGATGTGTGCCGCCGAGCCCGTGCGCGCCGAATCCTCGGCGGCGATCATGTTGCAGGACACGCCGATCACCGCCCTCGATGCGGAGAAAGCAGGCACGGAGCCGCCGCCTCCGCCCTACGATCCAACCGTGGTGAAATACGTCGATCCGGGGATGCCGACGCCCGAGCCGCCCGACCCGTGGGCCACTCTCACCCCGACGCCGTCCGCGACGCCAACTCCTCCCGCGCAGGTGAAAATCGACGGGGTCCGGACCGATCGCGTGCCGACTCCGGGTCAACTTCTCTTCAAAGCGACGCGCGACATAACTTTCATGAATCCGCTCAGTTGGTCGGTGAATATTTTCAAAAAGCGCCACCAGCTGGTCCTCTATTACAAAGGCCGGATGTTTAAGAACTACCATGCCGTGTTCGGGCGCACCTTCGAGCCCGGCACGAAACTGTGGGAAGGGGACCGGCGCACGCCCGAAGGCGTTTACACAATCGTCGAGAAGCATCCCAGCCGCCGCTGGGATTGGTTCCTGACGCTGAATTATCCAAACCTGCTTGACCGGCGCCGCTACGAGGAACTCCGCGACGGCGGCGCGGTGCCGGACGAAGATGGCCATCCGCTCGGCGTGGGCGGCAGAATCGGAATCCATGGCAGCGACGAACCGATCCTGAACCGGGGCAATATCAACTGGACCACCGGATGCATCTCGGTGGACGACGAAGATGTCGAAGAGCTGAAGCGGCTGCTCCCCGACGGCACGGTAGTGATAATCAAGCCCTGACGCGCTCCCGCCGCGTCGCGCGAATCGACAAAGGCGATCTCTGTCAGAACCAAAAAAGAGCTTGCGCAACTCTGTCGAAATAGATATAAGCTATTCTTAATCGCGGATACTGGAGGTATTAGCATACTTTAAGTCGTACCGGATGATTTCCTCGTCAAGCATGGAGGAGACACAAATGGACAAGTACGCAGGAAAAGCACGGATCGGCGCGGTCGCAATCTTTGGCGTCGCCGGCGCTCCAGGCGCGACGCGATTAGGGGCGTAGGCCGTGATAGCGATTGCCTTAGTCGCGACTATGATGCTTGTCGGATTGACGATCGGATGCGCGGCCGTGGACGTCCACTTCGACGAGCAAGAGCGTCGTCTCAAGGAAAAGTACCTAAAAAACAGGTTGCGCGATTGGTACCAGCAGCGCGAAACTGGCCGTCGGGGTTGCACAAGATCTGGCCAGTCCGCACAACGTCAGCCTCACGGGCGCCAGCCTGTAGCCGGGCTATACCGATCCCGATGACGAAACCACCGGGGCGAATTAATCGTTCCGGCGGTTCAACTTCGCTTCACGACTTCCATCCCCGATCCCGCCCGGCCGCTGCATGACGCGCATGCTTCGGCGCTTGTTAGTGGCTACTTCCCGACGGCACGGTTGTGATAATCAAGCGCTGACGGCGCCGCGGGCGTTGGCCGAAATGCGGCTGAGTGTCTAAAGTGGCGGGC
>OCZT010000291.1_pt1 | contig 48480 bp, 35 predicted proteins | sample 1539031 | NCBI WGS metagenome assembly OCZT01 (sample SAMEA3539308, study PRJEB22396) | soil metagenome | biome: tundra; feature: field; material: soil | place: USA | collected 2010-05 | depth 0.15 m
GTTATTAAGTTATTAGGTAATAAGGAATTCTGTGATTCTGTTTTTGGCTTCAATCAGTTTTTCTTCTGTAGCGCAGAGGGAAATGCGGATAAAACGTTCTCCGTTCTTTCCGAAAATGAATCCGGGGGTGATAAATACTAAACTCTTCATTAAGATTTCCTCAACGTAAGATTCACAATCCGGAATATCTTCAGGGATCTTTCCCCATACAAACAAACCCACCTGGGATTTATCAAACCGGCATTTAAGAAGATCCATTATTTCTTCAACAATTTTCCTGCGTCTGATATAAACACTATTGACTATATCATACCATGATTCAGGATTATTAAGTGCCTCAACTGCAGCCATCTGCATCGCCAGAAACATTCCTGAATCCATATTGCTTTTCACCTTCAATACTGTTTTAATATAATCACTTTGACCGGCAAGCATCCCAATTCGCCATCCAGCCATATTGTGAGATTTGCTTAATGAATTAAGTTCCAAAGCAGTTTCTTTTGCACCTTCAACGGCAAGCAGACTGATATATTCATTGTTTAAGATGAAACTGTAAGGATTGTCATTGACAAGAAGTATTCCATGTTTTCTTGAAAATGCAACCAGCTTTTCAAACACATCCATTGACCCTTTGACTCCGGTTGGCATGTGAGGATAATTGATCCACATTAGTTTTACTCTGCTAAGATCAGTTTCTTCAAGGGATTTAATATCAGGAAGCCAGCTATTCACTTCTGAAAGTTCATATTTTCTCACTATGCCACCAACCAGGTTCGTTACTGAGGAATATGTAGGGTATCCTGGATCAGGGACCAGTACTTCATCTCCAGGATTGACAAAGGCCATACTTATATGCATTATTCCCTCCTTACTACCCATTAAAAGGAGGATCTCATTTTCGGGATTCAGGTTCACATGAAAATATTTACCATACCACTCCGAGAATGCCTTCCTCAAAGCAGGTATTCCCGAATAACTTTGGTAGCCATGCGAAGTTGGTTTTCTGGCTTCTGCAATCAGAACCGAAACGGTATTTTCAGAAGGGGGTTGGTCGGGACTGCCGATGCCTAGATTTATGACATCAGAACCCTCTCTGCGCATCTTGTCTATTTGTGCAAGTTTCTGTGAGAAATAATATTCCTGTACATTTCCTGTGCGGTCGGCCGGTTTAACTATCATATAGCATGTCTCCTTTAAAATAAACTCCAAGTATCTCAAGGTTACTGGTGTATTTATCCAGAACCCTTCTGATTATATCAGATTTTGTGTTTTTATTCAATTCCAGGTCGAGATAGAACATATATTCCCATTCTCCATTCAGTCTTGGGACAGACTGGATTTTTGAGAGGTTAATTTCCAGTTCCGCCAGTTTAACGAGAACTTTTGCAAGAGAACCGGGTTTATGTCCTGTTGAGAAACATATTGAAACTTTATTGCCTCTGGTGTTACCTGTTTCCTCATCTCCGACTACCAGAAATCGTGTATAATTTTGTTTATAGGTCTCAATTCCTGATGCGATAATTTCGAGGCCATATATCTCTGCTGCATGGGATGGAGCGATAGCAGCCACACCTTTTACTTTGGATTCGCTAATCTGCCTGGCACTTCCTGCAGTATCATCGCTTTCAATAAGAGTCATACCGGGAAACTGATTAAGAAAAGTCATGCATTGAGCCAGGGCAATCGGATGAGATCGTACTTCTCTGATGTCACTTATGTTCTGATAAGGTAAAGCCATGAGGTTTTGTTTTATACGAAGATTATGTTCTCCCAGGATCTTCATTCCCGATTCCCTGATAAGTGTGTAATTATAAAGAATACTGCCTGATCTTGCATTCTCAATCGCCATAACAGCAAAGTCAGCATCACCGCACTTAAGTGTATTGAGTTCCAGATCGAAAGTTGAACAAGGGACAATTTCAATTTCATCATAATTAAAGTACTGCCTTGCTGCAACTTCATGAAAACATCCTGTCTCTCCCTGTATTGCTATCTTCATTATCTTAGATTTATTAAAACAGCAAGGGCCCCTCCGAGGGACCCTTGCTTTCATATAATTAATATTATCTGTATACAAAAATCCCTTTATCTGTTTTTAAAATAAAAATAGAAATAATAAAAGGAGATATAATTTTTGTACACAATATTCATTTTGTTGTGTTATTAGCTTACAAAAGTAATTGAATTTTTAAAAAAACAAGTAAAAAATTATAAAAAGTGCAGGTTAGGTTAAAAATTTGCATTATTTATGGTGTTTTTAGGGGAAGTAAATTGGGAATTGGAATTCAACACCTCAGGTGTTGGAATCTTATGTCAATAACTTACCACAGACGTAACAGTGGCTATTGGAATTTGATGCCTCCAGCGTCTTTTCAGCAGAAAAGTAATCGGAACACTTTACTTTTCATGTCTTTTCTGTAAAACCTTTTCAATACTTTCAAGATTGACACCTTTTGCTTTTAATAATATAAGCAGATGATATAACAGGTCGGCTGCCTCATTCCTGAACAGTTCGATGTTGTTATCCTTGGATTCTATTATTAATTCAACAGCTTCTTCCCCTACTTTCTGTGCAACCTTATTAATTCCTTTTTTATAAAGCTGGTTAGTGTATGATTCTTTTGTATTATTCTTAATGCGCTGGTTTATAATATTTTCCAACGCATAGATAAATCCTTTTGAAGTCACATCACCAAAGCAGGAAGTACTTCCTGTATGGCAGACAGGTCCGGCGGGATTGACTTTTATAAGGATTGAATCATTATCACAATCGGCTGAAATTTCTTCAACGTACAAAAAATTCCCAGAGGTTTCTCCCTTGGTCCAAAGCCGCTTTTTACTCCTGCTGAAAAAAGTTACCTTCTTCTCTTTGTAAGTTTTTTTAAAAGCCTCCTCATTCATATATCCTACCATTAATACCTGGAGTGTGTTATTATCCTGAATAACTGCCGGAACCAGCCCGTTCCCTTTACTGAAATCAATTTGTTCCATTTTAAATAATCAGTTATTTGTTATGTTTTTATACCCCTGTGACCCTCTGTGCTTCTCCATGTCACTCTGTGTAAGTTCTTATTTTTTAGTTACACAGAGAAAGAATATGCTCTCATCTTATTGCAATGCCTTCATGTTTCAGATATTTTTTCAATTCTCTTATATCTATCTTTCCAAAATGAAATATGCTTGCTGCTAATGCAGCACTGCACTCTGTATTAAAAAAGACCTGGCTGAAGTGCTCCATAGAGCCTGCTCCTCCTGATGCAATGACAGGGATATTTACATTTCTGCTGACCTCGCCTGCAATATCCAGCGAAAACCCCGATTTTGTTCCGTCATTATTCATTGAGGTCAATAGAATTTCGCCTGCTCCAAGTTCTTCTACCATGTTTGCCCAGCTTATAGTTTTTAATTCGGTTAATGTCCGGCCGCCATCGACAACAACTCTCCATTCGCCATCAACAAGTTTTGTGTCAATAGCAACCACGACACACTGACTTCCAAATTGCCCGGCAATCTCAGAGATCAGTTCGGGTCTTCTTACCGCCGATGAATTTACTGTTACCTTATCGGCTCCGGCTTTAATTAGAATTGAAACATCCTTAACTGTATCAATGCCACCTCCCACTGTAAACGGTATATTTATTTCTATAGCAATTCTTTCAACCAGTGCGGCGAGAGCTTTCCTGTTTTCGATTGTCGCTGTTATATCGAGAAAAACAAGTTCATCTGCACCCTGTTTCACATAAACTTTAGCCAGTTCAACTGGATCGCCTGCATCTATGAGGTTGATAAAATTCACTCCCTTTACCGTTCGTCCGTCTTTAATGTCGAGACAAGGGATTATTCGTTTTTTTAACATAGTTTTCCCAGTTCTTTTAAAGTTATTTTTCCCTCGTATATGGCTTTACCAATAATTACGCCTTCACAACCCGCTTCCTGAACATCCTCAATATCTTTTATTGATGATATACCTCCACTGGCAATCAGATTAATTTTTACAGCTTCCAGTATCTCCTTATAGAGCTTTGTTGAAGGTCCCTGAAGCATACCGTCTTTTTTAATATCAGTACATACCGTATATTTCACGCCTTTTGACCTGTAATTAGAAATAAAACTTATAATTTCTTTGTCTGATTTTTCGAGCCAACCACCGGTCGAGACTTTTCTGTCTATAAAATCTGCCCCAAGAATCAGCTTTTCCTGTCCCAGTTTTGTCAGCCATTCGATGAATAAATGAGGGTCAGTTACAGCTATAGTACCAGCAGTGACCTGTCGTGCCCCGGCATTAAATACTGTTATCAGATCTTCATACAATCTTAATCCGCCGCCAAAATCAATTTTTAGATTTGTTTTCCATGCAATTTTTTCAAGGACTTTTAAATTTGAGATCTTTTTATTCTTTGCTCCTTCAATATCGACAAGGTGCAGATAGTTTATACCATTATCCTGCATCTTTAAGGCAACTTCAAGAGGATCCTCATTATAGACTTTCTTTGTATTGAAATCCCCCCTGGTAAGCCGGACACATTTTCCGTCGATTATATCAATTGCTGCAATGATTCTCATAATTCCAGAAAATTTTTCAATATTTTTTCTCCTGTTTCTGCTGATTTTTCAGGATGAAACTGCGTTGCATAAAAATTATCTTTCTGCATTGCTGCGCTGAAAGGCACTATATAATCGCAGGTTGCTACGGTGCATGATGAAATTTCAGCATAATAACTATGAACATAATAGAGATCATCTTTAACAGTTATGCCTTTGAACAGGTCTCCTTTTATTGTCAGGCAATTATTCCATCCCATATGCGGGATCTTTTCAATCGGAGGGAATAATCTTACATCTGAATCAAATATTCCCAGACATGTGGTTTCTCCCTCTTCAGAAAAACGGCACATAAGTTGTAAACCAAGACAAATTCCGAGAACAGGTTGTTTCAGCGAAATGATTGTCTTATCCAGTCCTCTATCCCTTAAATAATGAATTGCCGAACTGGCTTCTCCAACACCGGGGAAAATGACTTTATCTGCATTTAATAACTCAGATGGGTTGTCAGTAATATTACTTTTATAACCCAGCCGTGTAAGTGCATTTTGTACAGATTTAATATTTCCTGCGTTGTATTTCAATATAGCTATCATAGACTGGCTTTCGTTGTAGGTAAGTTAAAGTTATCTGTTTGCTTTACAGCCAGTTTTATGGCTTTCGCGAATGCTTTGAAGATTGCTTCAATCTTATGATGTTCATTCTCACCTTCGGCATTGATATTCAGATTGCATTTTGCATTGTCGCTGAATGATTTAAAGAAATGGAAGAACAATTCAGTCGGGAGTTCTCCGATTTTCTCGCGTAAGAACTTCACATCCCAGACAAGCCACGGCCTGCCTCCAAAATCCAGAGCTACCTGTGCAAGACAATCATCCATCGGCAAAACAAAACTGTATCTTTCAATACCTTTTTTCCCTCCTAGAGCTTTTAATACCGCATCACCTAATGCAAGTGCCACATCTTCAATAGTATGGTGCTCATCAATCTTTAGATCACCCTTCACCTTTATATTAAGGTCAAGGTTTCCATGACGGGCAATCTGTTCCAGCATGTGATCGAAAAATCCAATTCCCGTATTAACTGTACTTTTACCTGTTCCATCAAGATTGAGTTCGATAAGTATATCAGTTTCGGAAGTTTTCCGTTCCACTTTTGCAGTTCGTGGTTTCTGTTTCAGATATTTATAGATATTGTTCCAGTCTCTGGTTGTTAATTCGGCATCCGGGACGCTTTCATCGCTGACAATTATTGCTTTACACCCCAGGTTCTTAGCGAGCTCAACATCAGTAAGTCTGTCGCCGATAACGAATGATGAGTTGAGATCGATACCCTTCGCAATGTATTTAACAAGCATTGCTGTTCCGGGTTTACGGGTCGGAGCTTTTTGTGAGGGGGTTGTTCTGTCAATAAATATTTCAGCGAATGAAACACCTTCACCTTTCAGGATTTCCAGGATCTTGTTCTGAACAGGCCAGAAAGTATCTTCAGGATATGACGCGGTACCAAGACCATCCTGGTTTGTAACCATAACAAGTTCAAAATCAGTTTCTTTTGCTATCTGTGAAAGAGATGTTATTGCTCCCGGAAGAAAAATCATCTTTTCAAAGCTATCTATCTGCTCATCTTCCGGCTCGGTTATGATGGTACCATCCCTGTCAATAAAAAGTACTTTCTTCATATTGAAATAGATTTTAATGCATGGATTAACCGGTCGTTTTCATCTTTTTTCCCAATTGTGATCCTGACGCAGTTATCAATCATATTACTACGGTTTCTAATAATTATATTCCTGTTAACCAATTTATAATAAATATAGTCAGCATTTTTAACTTTTGCAAGAAGGAAATTGGCATCTGACGGATAGACCTTTTCAACAATGTTCATTTTTGACAAAATTGCAGAAAGTCTTTCCCTTTCCGTTTTAATTCTGAGAACCTGACGTTTATATTGCTCAATTTGACTGAGTTTCTCCAATACGGCTTTCTGATTGATTGTACTGATATTATATGGCGGCTTCAGCTTATTGAAATACTTAACAATTTCAGGATTTGAAAAGGACATTCCAACTCTGACTGCTGCCAGTCCAAATGCCTTACTGAATGTCTGCATCACAATCAGATTAGAATATTTGTTTACAAGTTTGATAAATGAAAGCTTTTCACTGAAATCAATATAAGCTTCATCGATCACCACTATACCGTTGAATTTAGTTATAATGTATTCAACGTCTTTAAAATTCATAGAGTTTGCAGTAGGATTATTTGGGGAACAAATAAAGATGAGTTTCAGGTTTTTGTCCGATAACCGGTATTCGGCTTTATTAAGATCAATCTGAAAACTATCGTTCAATGGAATCTTTACAACTTCAATATCATTTACCGAACCAGATACCTCATACATTCCATAGGTAGGATTGAATGTGAGCGCCTTGTCAACACCAGGATTACAGAAAACCCTGAAACAGAGATCTATGATTTCATCACTACCATTTCCCAGGAATATTTTTTCCTCTTCGATCCCTTTGACTTTTGAAATTGCACTTTTAAGTTCTCTCTGGTAAGGATCCGGGTAACGGTTCAATTTTCCATAAGGGTTCTCATTGGCATCCATAAAAATACCGGTATTGCCCTTGAAGTCATCCCTGGCACATGAATAGGGAGTAAGTTTTAAAACATTTTCCCTTACTAGTTTATTAAGATCAACCATTCTCCAAACTGTTAAGTCTTACATTTACTGCATTTTTATGTCCGATTAATGACTCGGCTTCAGCCATCAGTTCTATTGTGGGTCCAAGGTTTTTAATGCCTTCTGCACTAATCTCCTGAAAAGAGATTTTTTTGAGGAAACTTTCTGTAGATACTCCACTAAAATTCTTAGCAAATCCATTTGTCGGAAGTGTATGATTTGTTCCTGATGCGTAATCACCGGCACTTTCACAACTGAAATTTCCGAGGAAAACTGAGCCTGCATTTCTTATGTTATTTGCAACTGAACTAGCATCAGAGGTGTTAATGATAAGGTGCTCCGGCGCGTACAAATTGCTGAAAACTATACAGTCATTCATTGTATGTAACATGATCAGTTTACTGTTTTCAAGAGCTTTTAAAGCGATTTCTTTTCTAGGCAACATCTGTACCTGTCTATCAACTTCAGATTTTACTTTTACTATAAGTTCACGGTCATCAGTTAACATTATTACCTGGCTGTCAGGTCCATGCTCAGCCTGAGAAAGCAGGTCAGCAGCAATAAATTGAGGGTTGGACTTGTTGTCTGCAATAACTAAAACTTCACTTGGCCCGGCAGGTAAATCTATTGCTATACCATCTTGCTGTACCAACTCTTTGGCTTTTGTAACATACTGATTACCAGGACCGAATATTTTATAAACATTAGGGATACTTTCGGTTCCGTAAGCCATTGCAGCTATTGCCTGCGCTCCGCCTGCTTTAAATATTTCAGTTATTCCGATAAGCTTCGCGGTATAAAGAATAAGAGGGTTTACTTTTCCGTCCTTTCCGGGAGGCGTACAAACAATTATTTCATTGCATCCAGCCAGTTTTGCCGGAATGCCCAGCATAAGCAAGGTCGAAAAAAGAGGAGCACTGCCTCCGGGTACATATAGTCCTACTTTTTCAATTGCGACACTTTTTCTCCAGCATCTGACCCCTTTAAAGGTTTCAATAACCGGTTCAGTGATAAGTTGGGCAGAATGGAAGTTCTCAATATTCTTTTTAGCAACTTTTATAGCGTTCTTTAATTCCTGCGGGATCTGTCGATCGGATTCCTGGATCTCTTCTGATGTAACCTTTAAGTTTCCGGGAGACACACCATCGAATTTCCCGGAGAAAAAATAAACAGCGTTGTCTGTCTCTGATTTTACACTATTTATTATGCCTCTGACGACATTTTCGAGATCGTTCCTGGCTATTTCCGGACGTCTGCAGAGCTCTTTCCAGCTCTCTTTTTCAGGAAGCATTATTATCTTCATTACATTATCATTTTCTCGATTGATATAACCAGAATACCTTCTGCACCTGCTGCCTTCAACTGATCAATCCTTTCCCAGAATTCGTCCTCTTTAACAACAGAATGCAGGCTGTACCAGCCTTTTTCTACCAATGGTACTATGGTAGGGCTTTTCATACCAGGAAGTATATTGCATATTTTTTTAATTGCCGACTCGGGGGTATTGAGTAATATATATTTATTCTCTTTCGCGTTTTTGACTGCCCTGATCCGGAAAAGTAAGTTGTTCAGTATCGTCTGTTTTTCAGGACTCAGGTTTTTGTTCCCGATAATAACTGCCTGGCTTTTAAGTATGGTTTCTACTTCATGTAAACCATTGGTAAGCAGGGTGCTGCCTGAACTTACTATGTCACATACTGCATTTGCAAGACCTATACCAGGAGCTATTTCCACACTGCCACTGATCTCTTCGATCTCAGCAGTTATTTTATTTTTCTTAAGAAAGCCGGTAAGAATATGCGGGTAGCTTGTTGCAATTTTCTTATTCATGAAATAACCTAAACCATCATATTTCTCTTCTTTTGGAATGGCAAGACTCAGTCTGCATTGTGCAAACCCAAGCTGTTCTATTATTAAAACATCCTTATTCTTCTCAAATACCATGTTTTCGCCCAGGATACCAATGTCAGCAACTTGTTGCTCCACATATTGGGGAATATCATCATCCCGAAGAAACAGAAGCTCTACCGGAAAATTTCTGGCAGTGGTTTTAAGGACGCTAATACCATTGGAGAATTTGATGCCGCATTCTTCCAATAGCTTTTTAGAATTTTCGCTAAGCCGTCCACTCTTTTGAATCGCAATTTTCAGTTCACTCATTTTTCTCTTTTCATTTGTGTCTGAGCAAAACTGCAGGGAAAATAAAAACCCGCCTGATCTGCTCAGACGGGTTTATGATATCGTTATTTACATACATATCACTATCACCTCGCCTGAAAGCAAAGATGAAAATGATGATATAAAGTTGATTTGTGGTACATTTCTTTAAATTATTAATGCAAAGATAATGTTTTTTTAATAATTATAATATAAATATCTATTTAACTTTTTGAAACATAATCAGCAATCCAGTCACCTACATCCGAAGTCGATTTTGGATGGGTTCTGTTAAGATCTTCGGTGACATAATCAGCTTCAATGGATTTTTCAACAGCGTTTCTTATGATATCAGCCTCTGTTTTCAAATTAAAAGCCAGATCGAACATCATTGCAGCAGATAATATGGTTCCAAGCGGATTAGCAATATTTTTCCCGGCAGCCTGTGGATAAGAGCCATGTATCGGTTCAAAAACTGATGTTAGGTGTCCAATGGATGCAGACGGCAGCAAACCCAGAGAGCCTGTCAGAACACTTGCTTCATCTGAAAGAATATCTCCAAACATATTTTCTGTTACGATTACATCAAACCTGCGAGGATTCTGAATAAGTTGCATGGCTGCATTATCTACAAACATGAAGTCCATGGTAAGCTCATTATATTCTTTGGCTACATTAACGGCTGTTTCACGCCAAAGTCTGGATGTTGCAAGTACATTAGCCTTATCTACAACAGTTATTCTTTTTGAGCGATTCATCGCATACTCACATGCAAGCTTCACAACTCTTTCGACCTCGTACCTGCTGTAAACACATGAATCATAAGCAGTATTTCCATCCTCGGATCTTCCCTGCGGTTTTCCAAAATAGATACCTCCGGTAAGCTCCCTTATCATCATAATATCAACCCCCTGAACTATCTCTTTCTTTAACGGAGATTTATCAATTAATGATGGAAAGGTTGAAACAGGGCGAACGTTTGCATATAATCCAAGTTCTTTCCTCAATGCAAGCAGACCCTGCTCTGGACGAATTTTCGCAGCAGGATTGTTATCGTATTTCGGGTCGCCAATAGCTCCAAAAAGAACTGCGTTGGACGACTTGCAAAGATCGAGTGTCTCTTCAGGTAAAGGATTCCCTGTTTTATCAATAGCAATAGCTCCGACTAAACCGTGCTTAAAATTAAAGTTGTGCTTAAACTTTTGTCCGACGGCGCCAATTACTTTTTTTGCCTGGTCAACTATCTCAGGTCCTATACCGTCGCCTGGTAACACAGCTATATTAAATTCCATGAGCTACGTCTATTAATTTTTTATTTGTAATTGTTTTCAGTTCAATATTCTCAATAATATTCAGCATTCTTTCTGTCGCTTTTATAGCTGATTCAGTCTGGTCAGCATCAAATCCCCTGGTTTTAAATTCCTTCCCATTATAATCCCATGTAATAACAGTTTCCACAAAAGCGTCAGTTTTACCTCCCGGAGGTATAGATACCTGGTAATCTGTTAGTATCGGATACTGTTTCCCGAGTTTGTCATAAATTATCCGTAGTGCTTTCATAAATGCATCATACTGTCCATCGCCGGATGATGTTTCCTGATACAAATTACCGTCAATCTCGATCAGGACACTCGCAAACGGTTTCAAACCATAGGAGAGGGAGAGGGAATAATTTTTTATAAAGATCTTGTAATTGATTTGTTCGCTGCCGAGCACATCAGCGATAATAAATGGAAGGTCCTCAGTAGTCACATTTTCTTTTTTATCACCGAGTTCGATAACTCGCTGGGTCACTTTAGTGAGTGATTCAGGATTTAGAAACAGCCCGAATTCTTCAAGGTTTTTCCTGATAGTTGCCTTACCTGATTGTTTTCCAAGGGCATATTTTCTTTTTCTGCCGAATCTTTCAGGGAGCAGATTATTATAATACAGGTTGTCTTTACTGTCTCCGTCAGCATGAACTCCTGAGGTTTGAGTAAATACATTCTCACCGATAACCGGTTTATTTACTGGTATCCGTATTCCGCTAAATGTCTCAACTATTTTACTTGCTTTGGTTATCTCGAATTCATTTACCCCTGTCTCTGTTTTAGTCAGATCACGAAGTACCCCAATTACGCTTGAAAGAGGTGCATTTCCAGCTCTTTCTCCTAGTCCGTTAATAGTAGTATGTATACCTTTTATTCCTGCTTTTACAGCCGAAAAGACGTTGGCGACTGCCAGGTCATAATCATTATGTGCATGAAAATCAAAATGGAGTGAAGGATACCGGTCAATAATTTTTTTACAGAAGTTGAAGGTCTGTTCCGGGTTAAGGATACCCAGGGTATCGGGAAGCATGAATCTTCGGATATATTCATCCTTCAGAGAATCAAGTAGATAAAACACATATTCCTCGGAATGTATCATTCCGTTCGACCAGTCTTCGAGATAAATATTTACTTCCATATCCCGGCTTTCAGCTTTCCTGATTATGTCCTTAATTTCATAAACATGCTTTTCCCGTGTTTTTCTCAACTGTTTTTCAAGATGGCGGAGTGACCCTTTACAAAGAAGATTGATAACCTTTCCTCCTGCATCATCTATCCAGTTTAAAGAGACATCGCCATCGACAAAACCAAGGACTTCTACTTTTCTGTGGAGATTATTATGACGTGCCCAGTCAGTTATTTGTCTTATAGCCTCAAACTCTCCTGAAGAAACGCGTGCCGAAGCTACTTCAATCCTGTCGACTTTAAGATCCTTCAGAAGAAGCTTGGCAACGTGGAGCTTTTCGAGTGGAGAGTATGACACTCCCTGCGTCTGTTCCCCATCCCTGAGGGTAGTATCCATTATTTCAACTCTCATTTTACAAGGCTTTTGTTATTTTCATAACTGGTTATCTGACTCTTCATACTCAATAAAAAGTCAATATCATCCAACCCTTTAAGCAGGCATTCCTTTTTATAAGGATTGATCGCGAATTTAACTGAATCACCTGCAGACAATATCGTAAACGTCTGTTTTTCAAGATCTATTTTAACTTTTGTGCCAGGATCTATTTGAATCATGCCGTGAAGCTTTTTCAATAGATCATCGGAGATTACTATTGGAAGAAGACCATTATTAAGGGCATTGTTCATGAAAATATCAGCAAAAAAACTAGATACAACAGCCCTGAAACCATAATCAAAAATAGCCCATACTGCGTGTTCCCGACTTGAACCGCTTCCAAAATTTTTACCGGCAACAAGCACTTTCCCATTGAATTTAGGATTGTTCAGAACAAATTCATTGTTTTTCTCACCGTTTTTTTTATATCTCCAGTCGCGAAAAAGGTTATCTCCGAATCCTTGTCTTGAGGTAGCGCTTAAAAACCTTGCCGGGATAATCTGATCGGTATCAATATTTTCAAACGGCAGAAGGACACACGTTGATTCTAATATATCAAATTTAACTTTTGGCATATCGGATTATTTTTTAACTTTTTTTTCTTCAGTTATAAATTCCCGTGGATCGGTTATCCTACCGGTTATTGCTACTGCAGCTGCTGTAAGCGGACTCGCAAGCAATGTTCTGGAACCAGGACCTTGTCTCCCTTCAAAGTTCCTGTTAGATGTTGAAACAGCATATTTCCCTTGTGGAATTTTATCTTCGTTCATGGCCAGACAGGAAGAGCATCCTGGCTGCCTTACCTCAAAGCCAGCATTTTTATAGAGTTCTATCAAGCCTTCTGCAACCATCTGATCTTCAACCTTTTTTGAACCAGGGACGATTAAAGCCGTGATGTTACCTGCTTTCTTCCTTCCCCTGATTATCTGTGCAAATGCCCTGAAATCTTCTATTCTGCCATTTGTGCAACTACCGATAAAAACATAATCTACCGAAAGTCCAAGAAGCTTCATCCCAGGTTTAAAACCCATATAATCAAGCGATTTAATAAATGAAGATGAGGCTTGATTACCTATTGCGTCTGACATAGGAATTGAATCATCAATTGCCATTCCCATACCAGGGTTTGTACCATAAGTGATCATAGGTTTTATTAAACCGGCATCAAATTTCAGATCACGGTCAAAAAGAGCATCAGAATCACCCTGCAACTTTTTCCATTCATTGACCGATGAATTAATGTCTTTAATTCCGGGAATTGAAGATAGTTTTTTCAAATATTCGAATGTAGTTTCATCAGGGGCTATTAAACCGCCTCTGGCACCCATTTCGATACTCATATTGCAGATTGTCATCCGGGCTTCCATGCTAAGTTTTCTGATTGCAGAACCGCAATACTCAACAAAATAACCTGTTGCCCCGCTGGCCGAGATCTCGGAAATAATGTGCATGATTATATCTTTGGAAGTCACTCCTTTATGAAGTTCACCATCGAGTGTAATCCTCATCTTTTTTGGTTTTGGCTGAAGAATACATTGAGTTGCCAGTACCATCTCAACCTCGCTCGTCCCGATGCCAAATGCTATAGTACCAAATGCTCCATGGGTTGATGTATGGCTGTCACCACAGACTATTGTCATGCCGGGTAAAGTGTATCCCAGTTCAGGACCAATGACATGGACAATTCCATTTTTCGGATCGTTCAGACCAAATAACTCAATACCATACTTTTGGCAATTCTCTGTCAGTCTTTCAACCTGATTTCTTGATAATTGATCATGAATTGGAAGATGCTGGTTTTTAGTTGGTACATTATGGTCGGCAGTGGCAAGAGTTTTGCCTGGTCTGAAAACCGGAATACCCCGTTCCTTCAGACCATTAAAAGCCTGTGGACTGGTAACTTCGTGGATGTAGTGCCTGTCGATGTAAAGGACATCAGGTCCATTTTCAATGGATCGCACTACATGGCTGTCCCAGATTTTGTCGAAAAGTGTTTTTGACTTCATTTATAAAGTATTTGTTTTTCTCTGTGGCCCTCTGTGTCTCCTCTGTGTGTCTCCGTGTAACTAAATATTAAGAACTTACACAGAGATTACGGAGGGTTCACAGAGTTTCACCGAGGTGTTATTTAATCTTTGAAAGAGCATCGATAAAGGCTTCAACTGAAGCAGTAATAATATCGGTGTTTGCAGAAAAACCATAATAGATCTTTCCCTGGTGTTCAACCTGTATATGTACTTTACCAAGATCATCACTTCCTTTGGTAATAGCCTGAATCAGAAATTCTTCGAGATGCACAGTTTTGCTTATCAGCTGTTTTACTGCCGTGAATGCCGCATCAATAGGTCCGTTGCCGGAAGCTGTTGAGAAATGTACTTCCCCATTAATCTTTATACCAACAGTAGCGACAGGAATTAATGATTTTCCGCATGAAACCTGAAGAAGATCGAGCTTAAGTGATTTTTCACCCTGGAAAACAACTCCTGCAAGAATTCTTATATCTTCATCATTAATCTCTTTTTTCTTGTCGGCAAGCAGAAGGAACCGATGGTAAATATCATCAATCTCATCTTTTCCAAAATTGAATCCGAGTAATTCAAGATGGTGATTAAGAGCAGCCCTGCCACTACGGGCTGTAAGGATTATTGATGACTCCCTTATACCAACCTCAACCGGATCAATTATTTCATAGTTTTCCCTATACTTAAGAACACCATCCTGATGAATTCCCGAAGAATGAGCAAATGCGTTTCTCCCTACGATAGCTTTATTAGCCTGCACAGGCATGCTCATAAGAGTTGAGACAAGCCGGCTGGTGCTAAATATCAGTTTTGAATTGATGTCAGTTTTAAGTTTAAGGTCATGGTGACTTTTAATTATCATGACGATCTCTTCAAGGGAAGTGTTTCCGGCTCTCTCCCCGATACCATTAATTGTCACTTCAACCTGTCTGGCTCCATTCACAATACCCATCATTGTATTGGCAGTTGCCATACCCAGATCATTATGGCAATGTGTCGAGATGATAGCTTTATCAATATTGGGAACATGTTCTGTGAGATATTTTATCTTCTGACCGTATTCCTCAGGCAGACAATAACCAGTTGTATCAGGAATATTTACAACAGTAGCTCCTGCTTTTATTACGGTTTCGATAACTTTTGCAAGGTATTCATTCTCACTTCTGCCTGCATCTTCAGCATAAAACTCAACATCATCAACAAATTTTCTTGCATATTTAACTGCATCTGCAGCCCTTTTAAGGATCTCTTCAGGAGTTGTCTTTATTTTATATTTGATATGGAAGTCGGAAGTGCCGATACCCGTGTGTATCCTCTTCCTTTTTGCATATTGAAGAGCCTCTGCTGCGACTTCGATATCTTTCTTAACAGCGCGGGTAAGAGCACATATCACAGGGATTGAGACAGCTTTTGAAATTTCGACTACCGATTTGAAATCTCCGGGACTTGAAATGGGGAATCCGGCTTCAATAACATCGACCCCGAGAGCTTCTAGGGCCTGGGCAACTTCAATTTTTTCAATTGTATTTAACTGGCACCCAGGCACCTGTTCTCCATCCCGGAGGGTGGTATCGAAAATAATTACCTTATCGTCCATATCTATAAATTATTTGTGTAAGATTATTATTTCACTGGTCTCAGTTTCCTCACTGCAGCGCCTGCCCTCCACATCTCGGAATTACCAAGTTCATGCAATTCAGCATCAAGCACCTGTTTATAATTGTCAGCACCGGTTGACTTAAGTACTCTCACACATTCTTCTCCTGATTTTACCTTATTATATAGGTCGGTGAAGACAGGAAGAGTTGCAGCTTTGAATTTTGGACGCCAGTCAAGTGCCCCACGCTGGGCTGTTGCGCTGCAGTTAGCATACATCCAGTCCATCCCTTTTTCATCAACAAGTCTTATCAGGCTCTGGGTCAGCTCTTCAACGGTTTCATTAAATGCTTCAGACGGAGAATGTCCATTTTCGCGGAGTACCTGGTACTGTGCATCCATAATTCCTGCAAGAGCACCCATTAAAACGCCACGCTCACCCGTCAGATCACTGTAAACCTCCTGTTCAAAAGTTGTTTGGAAGAGATAACCGGAACCAATAGCAATTCCTAAGGCAATTGTACGCTCTTCGGCTCTCCCGGTAAAATCCTGAAAAACAGAAAAGCTTGAGTTTATACCTGCACCTGCCAGGAAATTACGTCTCACACTGGTTCCTGACCCTTTTGGAGCAACCAGAATAACATCAACAAAAGCTGGGGGAATAACACCTGTATGTTCCTTATAGGTAATCGAAAATCCGTGAGAAAAATATAGTGCATCTCCTTTTTTAAGACATGGTTTAAGTTTGGGCCATAGTATACGCTGAGCAGCATCCGAAACCAGGTATTGAATTATTGTACCTTTTTTTACAGCTTCCTCAACAGGAAACAAAGTTTTCCCGGGAACAAAGCCATCTTTAAGTGCTTTATCCCAGTCGGCTTTGAACTCAGGTGCCTGTCCGACAATTACATTTATACCGTTATCTTTCATATTCATTGCCTGGGCAGGTCCCTGAACACCATACCCGATAACAGCGACGACCTCATTTTTAAGTACTTCGCGGGCTTTTGAAAGTGAAAACTCTTCTCTTGTAACTACATTTTCGACGACGCCGCCAAAATCAATTTTTGCCATGATCTTAAATATTAAATATGTGATTAATACTGGTTTTTAATTAAGTGTTGGTTCTGTTTTAAAACGGTTTGCTTCATCCATCTCCTTAAGATATGAAGTCAGCTCTTTAACCTGCTTGGTTATAGCTACTCTGCCTGATTTTGCAAACTGTAATAGACCAAAGGGTTCAAGCTGGGCAAGTAATTCAGCTATCTCTGTCTTATGTCCGGTTTTTTCAATTACCATGTACTCAGGTGAAACTTCAAGAATTCGGGCATTATGGGCTCGTACAATATGATCAATAACATTACCCGACATCAATCCGTTTGTTGTAACCTTGAAAAGTGCAATCTCCTGATAAATAATCTGGTCGGAGGTATGCACAAAAACTTTTAAAACATCAATAAGCTTTTCCATTTGTCTAGCCACTTTCTGGATCATTTCACTTGTAGTTTTTACAACGATTGTGAGCAGGTACACTCCTTTTACCGCAGATTCAGACGCTGTGAAACTGTCAATATTTATCTGCCTTCTTGTTAATATTATTGTTATCTGGCCAAGGATACCTATGTGGTCCTCAGTGAATAGCGATATTGTAAATTCCTGTTTCATATTATTATGTTTTATCTTTTCTCTGTGGTTCTCCGTGTAACAATTTTTAAGAACTGACAAAGAGATATACGAAGGTTTATTTTTAGTACGTTAATCTTACTTCGGAAACTGATGATCCCGGTTCTACCATTGGGAATACATTTCCCTCCTTCTCAATTACAATGTCAAGAAGATACGGACCCTTTGAAGCAAGCATTTCTTCAAGTGCACTTTTGAGATTCTCTCTCTTTGAAACTTTTTTTCCCGGGATATTATATGCCTTTGCAATCATTACAAAGTCAGGATTTACAAGCTCTGTTGAAGCATATCTTTTATCGAAAAACATATCCTGCCATTGTCGCACCATGCCCAGGTAATTATTGTTGAGTACAATTATTTTGACAGGTACATTATATTGCATAATAGTCCCCAACTCCTGTATTGTCATCTGGAAACCTCCATCACCAACGAAAGTAATAACTTCTTTATCGGGTCTCCCTATTTTGGCGCCCATTCCTGCCGGGAGTCCGAATCCCATTGTTCCCATTCCACCAGAAGTGACCAGACTGTTCGGATGTCTGAATTTATAATACCGTGCAGCATACATCTGATTCTGTCCTACATCGGTAACAATAATTGCTTCGCCTTTCGTCAGTTCCGAGACCCGACTTACGACTTCGCCCATTCTTAACTCACCTTTTTCGGGTTTTGTTTCTGGTTTTATGACTTTCTCGTATTCAGTTTTATCACAAATCCTGAATTCTCTTATCCATTTTTCGAAAGAATTTTCTTTAACCATAGAAATAAGATGATTAAGGACATCTTTCGCATCATTGTTTATTTCGACATCTACTATGACATTTTTATTTATCTCAGCTTCATCAATCTCAATATGAATTATGGTTGCTTTCTTTGCATATTTTTTAAGATTTCCGGTGACGCGGTCATCGAACCGCATTCCTATTGCTATTATAAGGTCCGCCTCATTAGTCAGAAGATTTGGTCCGTAGTTGCCATGCATACCAAGCATTCCGGTGAACAGACGATGATCGGAAGGGAAACCGGAAAGTCCAAGTAGAGTTGATGCAACAGGTATTCCTGTTTTTTCAGCAAATGCCTTCAGCTCATCTTCTGCCCCTGAAATCAATACTCCATGACCGGCAAGTATAAGTGGTTTTTCAGCATGGTTTATCATTATTGCAGCTGATTCTATTGCCTTGGTATGAAGTGGAATGTGAGGATTATAACTTCTGATATACTCACATTTTTTGTACCTGAAATTAAGTTTTTCAAGCTGCGCATCTTTTGTTATATCAATAAGAACCGGCCCTGGCCGACCAGATTTTGCGATATAGAAAGCCTTTGCAATTTTATCAGGTATATCCTGTGGTTTCTTTACCTGGCAGTTCCATTTTGTAACCGGCATTGAAACTCCAATAATATCAGTTTCCTGAAATGCGTCTGTGCCGATAAGATTAGACACCACCTGTGCAGTAATGAATACAACCGGAACTGAGTCAAGAAATGCATTGGCAATTCCTGTGACTAGATTCGTGGCCCCCGGTCCCGAAGTAGCAAAACAAATACCTGGTCTGCCTGTAACCATGGCGTATGCCTGCGCGGCATGTGCTGCTCCCTGTTCATGACGTGTCAGAATATGACGAAGCCTATCCTCATAATCCATAAGTTTGTCATATATAGGCATTATTGCGCCGCCCGGATAACCAAAAATAGTATCCACACCTTCTGCAATAAGGCACTCCAGTATAGCCTCTGCTCCAGTAATATGTTCCTGCCCGTTGATTTCCAGCGTTGCTTGTTCTTTTTCCTGTTCAGTCTTCATATGTTTTGTAGTCTTGTTATGTTATTTTGCATCTCCCTAAATCAAACTCCCAGGGGAGAGGGACTTTAAAGCCTTCCTATTTTACTTTTGTCTTTTATCTTTTTCCCTGTGCCCTGTAACCTGTACCCTGCACCTTATATCAGCCTTATTGCTCCCAGATCTGCGGAACTTACGTTGGCGGCATAAGCTTTCAATGCTGATGAAATTACACGGTCACGATTTTCAGGTTTATAAGCTTTGTCTCCTTTTAATTCTTCTTCATTTTGTCTTAATTTTAATTCTGCATCAGATAGAAGGACATTTATTTTTCTTCCGCTAATATCTATTTCAATCCGATCACCGGTTCTGATCAGAGCAAGCTCTCCACCTGATGCTGCTTCCGGTGATACATGACCAATAGACAAGCCAGAGGTGCCTCCTGAAAATCTTCCATCGGTTATGAGTGCGCATTTTTTATCAAGACCTTTGGATTTGATGTATGAAGTTGGGTAAAGCATCTCCTGCATACCTGGGCCTCCCTTTGGACCTTCATATCTGATTACTACCACATCTCCAGCTTTAACAACCCCTTTCAGGATTCCTTCGGCGGCATCATCCTGGGATTCAAATATCACTGCATTTCCGGTGAATGAAAACAGAGAAGTATCAATGCCTGCGGTTTTAACTATGCACCCTTTCCGTGCAATATTCCCAAAAAGTACAGAAATGCCACCATCCTTGTTGTAGGGATATTCGACGGATCTGATACATCCTTTTTCCCTGTCAGTGTCAAGTTCTTTATACATAGTGTTATGTGAACCCATCCTCAGGTTTTTTTCCATTGAAGGGGCACTTTTATAAATCTCGAAAGCTGCCGGTTGTGCTTTGGTTCCCTTAATATCCCAATCTGAAACTGCCTCGTGAAGAGTCGGATAATCCACACGTTTTACTGAGGTGTCTATCAGGTTACCACGCTCCAGTTCACCCATTATACCCAGAATACCACCTGCACGGTTAACATCCTGAATATGATATTGTGAGCTTGGGGCTACCTTGCATATATTGGGTATTTTACGTGAAAGTTCATCAATATCCTGCATTGTGAAATTGACACCTGCCTCCTGCGCTATTGCAAGAAGATGAAGAACCGTATTTGTAGATCCACCCATAGCAATATCAAGCGACATTGAATTCATAAATGCTTCCTTAGTTGCTATTGAACGTGGTAGAACAGAATCGTCGCCATCATTGTAATATCTCTCTGCCAGATCGACAATTAATCCGGCTGCTTTTTCAAAAAGCTTTACTCTGTTACTGTGAGTAGCGACAATAGTACCATTCCCGGGAAGCGAAAGCCCCAGTGCCTCTGTCAGACAATTCATTGAATTTGCCGTAAACATACCCGAGCAAGAACCACATGTAGGACAGGCAGATTTTTCGATCTCATACAGATCTTTATCGCTTATTGAGTCATCAGCGCCAGCAACCATGGCATCAACGAGATCGAGATACTTGTTATTAAAACGTCCGGCCTCCATGGGCCCTCCTGAAACAAAAACGACAGGAATATTAATTCTCATAGCTGCCATCAGCATACCGGGAGTAATCTTATCGCAGTTGCTTATACAGATCATGGCATCCGCAAGATGTGCATTGCAGACATATTCAACACTATCAGCAATTAATTCTCTTGATGGGAGAGAGTAGAGCATTCCTGCATGACCCATTGCAATTCCATCGTCGATAGCAATTGTGTTGAATTCGGCAGCAAAGAGACCTCTCTTCTCGATCTCCTTTTTGACAACCTGACCAATCTCATGAAGATGAGCATGACCGGGTACAAATTGTGAAAATGAATTTACAACGGCAATAATTGGTTTTCCCATTTGTTCTTCCTTCATCCCGTTGGCGCGCCACAGGCTTCTTGCCCCTGCCATATTCCTGCCGGTTGTTGTCTTTGAGCTTCTGAGCTGTTTCTTCATTTTAATAATCATATTAAAAAAAAAGCTTCCCGGTTTCCCGGAAAGCTTCTGTATGTCTATAGTAACACATATTATTCCCGGGTCATGTGCGCAGAGCAAGAATGAGAATGAGGACGATAATATGGATTAAAGATATCTTCATTGTTTTATTATAAATTGACGGACAAATGTACCTATATTTTTAATATATCAAAGAAAAAGTGCTGTTTTTCTTCTTTTTGGTAATTATTTTTCGAATCCTTTACCACTCTAAGGGGGGGTAATACTATGAATCCGGGAGCAATTCAACTAAATACCACATAATTAACAATTATGCGTAGGTCATATAGTATCGTAGAAAGAAAGGGCATTGGATTATCATTTTTCTACAACACTAAAAACCACTACTGGTAAACGACTAGTTTGTATTTCCCATTAATAGCAAATTTTTATTCAGATCAATTGATTTCATATTTCGAATTATCTCAATCCTGTTTTTCATATTCTAAATATTTATTATCTTAGACATTGAATTTAGATTCTTCTAACACCCTGACAATGAAAATTATCGCCCTCATGTTCTTGATATTGTTTTTCTTTTCTGTTTCATTTTCACAGAAGAAACCAGTAGAAAATCAGAAAAGTCATAGAATTGAAAAGATAATTAATTCCCAATGGACATTCAATTATTTCCCCGGGCTCTCAGAAAAAAAAGGGTATGAAGCTCCCGGATTCGACGATTCCAGATGGCTGGCTATAAGCATCCCTCATACCTGGAGCACTTATGAAACTACTGGAGAGCTTCATCCTTTTATCAGAAATGCTTCGGAAACAGATAACCCTTATTGGTGGATGGGTTGGGGCTGGTATCGTAAGCACTTTTCTGTTAACCGGGAATATTCTGACCGGAAAGTTTTTATTGAGTTTGAAGGCGTACAGAAATATTGTAAAGTATGGCTTAATGGTAAATATCTGGGTGATCATAAAGGAGGTTATGGCTCTTTTGATTTTGATATTACAGAAATTGTAAAACCTGGTGAAGATAATGTTCTTGCTGTTGCAGTAAATAACCGTCAGAAAGATGAGTTTAGGATACCTCCTATGGCAGCAACCAATTTTGATGTCTATGGTGGTATCTATCGCGATGTTACGCTGATTCTGAAAGATAAGCTTTTCATTCCTATGCAGGGTTCGGCAAGCCATGAGGGAGGAACGTTTGTAACAACACCTCAGATTTCAGAAAAAGAGGGTGTTGTAAGAGTACTGACATGGGTAAAAAATGATAATGTGCAAAAGGAAACCTGTACTTTACAAACTTCTATTGCCGATGCTACTGATAAAGTTATACAGGTAATGAAATCGGAAGCTGTAATAGATCCTGGCCAACTGTATAAATTCGATCAGACCAGCAAACCCATAAAAAATCCGCATTTATGGTCAAATGATGATCCATACCTCTACAAAGTTTATTCTCATGTCCTTAATGAAAAAACTGTGACTGATGTCTATTCTTGTCCGTTGGGTTTTCGTTGGTTTATGTGGAATTATAAAGATAATCTTCTCTATGTGAATGGTAAAAAAATGGTGATCCATGGAGGAAACCGTCAACAGGAGTATCCCTGGCTGGGTGATGCCATACCAAAATGGATAACAGAAATGGATTATAAAGATATAGCTGAAAACCTTAATTATAACTTCATTAGAACAGGACATTATCCAAACGACAAGCTTGTTTATGACCTTACCGATAAATACGGAATTATAACAGATGAGGAAACCCCAAGTATTTTGAACCAGGAATTCTCCGTTGAGGTTCAGGAACAGCAGATGAAGGAGATGATCCGTCGCGACCGAAACCATCCGAGTATAATGTTATGGAGTATGGGTAACGAGACAAACCATGCTGTCGATTCAAAATTTGCGGTTGCAGAAGATACTACCAGAATATTGACTGCCCGTAAGGTTACTAATGGTTCTGCAGGAGCTTTTATTAAACATACTGATGAAAACCTTCCAATAGAAAACCTTCTTAGATGTACAATCCGAGGGTGGTACAATAAAGATGTCAAGGACCTGGAACCAACTGATTATCAGCAGAGCGGGACAGAAGAGCATCAACAGAATATGCTCAAAGCCAGTGAGAAGTTCGGAAACGGAAATCTCTGTACCTGGCTCTATGAAGATTATGGAGCTGATTGTGATTATTTTAATTCACCGCTAATTCATGTTAATCCCGAAGGATATGTGGATGTCTATAGGGTCCCTAAGTATGCTTATTATTTCTGGCAGGCCACTTATGGCAAAAATCCAATGGTATTTATTCAGCCGCATCACTGGAGATCACAATATATTGATCAATTGAAAGATATCGTTGTAAACTCTAACTGTGATAAAGTAGAGCTTTTTGTCAATGGAGTAAGCAAGGGATATAAATTGCTTGACCAGTCAAATTTCCATAGTGTTACCTTCAACAATATACATGTTGAAGCAGGGACGATAAGTGCTGTGGCATCTAAAGAAGGGAAATCAGTCAAAACCGAGATAGTCATGGCAGAGCGGCCTGCAAAGATAGTTCTGACCGGGTCACAAGACAAGATAAGGGTTGACCGTGGCACTGTCGTTATTATCACTGCCGACATTCTCGATTCACATGGTAATCATGTCTATGGTGCTAATAATACAATAAAATGGACTTTATCGGGACCTGCAACCCTGGTTGGGCCATCAATTTATGAATCAGATATTAACAAACACCACGAGTTGGATGGCATATGGTATATGGATATGCCTGTATCAAATGTTATCAGGTCGACAGGAAAACCAGGTAAGATACATATCTCTGTGTCGGCAAGCGGACTTACTTCCGGAACATTTGATATTGAGGCGGAAGAAATAGGGACCGACAATTCTATAATAGTTGAACCGGTTCTTAAGGACGAGGGAAGAATCTCCGTATCCAAAATAGTACTTAATGGTAACAGGCTCGATGAGGTTCCCCGTGAGATAAAAGTGACTATTGATGAATTTAACCTTGGTCATTCTGATAAACCAGGATATACTAGGGTAATGAAAGATTATATAATTAAAAACAATCCATCAATCGATACTACATCAATTGAATTCAATGTGCTGATAGATCTATTTGTTGCTCAGCTGTCTAATTCTGATGGTCATCTTATCGCCGATGATTATAATTTCAGTATTGACCATTATAATAATTGCCGGTTAATATCCGGATATATTAACAGTACTAAACTCCCACCACTTTTTAAGGAAGGATTGAAAAAATTCTATTCAGACGCAATTATTAAGAAGGGGAGTGAAAAAAATGCAGGTGATGAGATGAACTGGCTGAATTGGATCCCTTCCGGAGGTACAGTGGTAATGGTTCAAAATGGAGAGACGAATGTCAATATGAAAGGTGTTATTTTTACAACCAATTCAGGGCTTGAAGAAATAATCAGTGTAGTTTATCCGCAGTTTGTTAATTTTTCTCCCGAAGCAAAGGAACGTGCCCTTGTATTTATCAGTAAAGTAAATCCTTATGTACATGGTACAGTAATAGGGGAACAGAGCCACGATGGGGATAATGTTAAACAGACAAATGTCTCATATACGGCTGAGAAGGGTCAACCAATTTTAATACCATTACTGAAATTCATCTCAGAATAACTTACTTTAGTTCCACAAAGATTGAAACTTTCAAAGATTTAATTTGGGAAAAATTAAATAATTTCTACTTTTACTACATAATTTAGTTGATTTTAATTAATTAAAAATTAAGGACTTAGAAATTCAGAATTATTAAACATAAGACATTTAAATCTAAACCTGTTCAAAATGAAAAAAAGAAGTATTATTTCGATTGTCCTTTTAATGGTCGTTACCGGCCTTATCTTTTCCACCATTTATTCATTCACAGCAAAACCTCAGAAAAACATAGGGTTGCAGTTGTATTCCATTCGTGATTCCATTATGAAGAATGTACCTGCTGCAATAGCTAAAGTGGGTAAAATGGGTTATAAATTTGTTGAGCCCGCAAATTATGACAACGGAAAACTTTATGGTATGGAACCTGCTGCTTTTAAAGCACTTTGCCTATCTAATGGTCTGACAATATTAAGCTCTCACGTAGGTCAGAGCCTGCCTGATTCTGCTAACTTGGGAAAGACCATGGCTTGGTGGGATGCTTGTATTGATGCTCATGTTGCTGCAGGTGCAAAATTCCTTATTCAGCCATTTATGGGAGATGAAGCGTATCGTAGTCTCGATACTCTGAAGCTTTATTGTGACTATTTTAACAAGATTGGTGAAAAATGCAAAGGCAAAGGTATTCAGTTCGGTTACCATAATCATGATAGAGAATTTTCTACCAAACTTGAAGGACAAACAATTTATGATTTCATGCTAACAAATACCGATCCCCAAAAAGTTACCTTTGAAATGGATCTTTACTGGGCAGTGATGGGTGGAGCAAATCCAGTCGATTACTTTAACAAATATCCGGGTCGTTTTGAGCTTTGGCACATAAAAGATAAAAAAGAAGTTGGTACCGGTACGTTTATGGATTTCGCTACCATATGGGGAGACGCTGCAAAATCAGGGATGCAATATGGTATTGTTGAGGTTGAAGAGTATAACTTCGACCAGTTTACAAGTTGCCAGAAAAGCCTTGATTTTCTGAATGCTACACCATATGTTGTAATGCCTAAATAGATATAACGGAATTTTTATCTGTATTAAATTGATTTGGGAAGAGCACGGAATATTCTTTGTGATCTTCCTTTTTTTATTTATATTTATTCTCTATCAACTATTTAAATCAGATGAAAACCCTCACTATTTTTTTCATAGTTTCATTATTGGCATTCACCGGGTGCCAAACCAATTATTATACATCTGAAGATTACCAGTCAGTTCTGAAAATCGATGCTCACGTTCACATTAACAGTGATAAGGGATTCTTTGAAGATCAGGCAATGCAGGATAATTTCAGGCTCATTACTTTGAATGTGGACCATTCGGACTCAAATTCAGTTAAACAACAACTTGATTGGGCGCTTATTTCGAAACAAAAATATCCGGGAAAAACTTTCTATAGCGGTACATTTTATTTCGATACGGCTGGTTGGGGAACATCCGTATGGAGTAGAAAAGCTATTGCTCATCTGAATAATAATATCTCAGGAGGTGCAGTTTCTGTAAAGCTCTGGAAAAACATCGGAATGACAGAAAGAGACAAGAATGGAAAGTTCATTATGATTGACGATCCTGCATTAAAGCCAGTAATTGATTTTATCATAAGTAAGAATCTGCCAATTACAGGTCATCTTGGAGAACCCCGCAATTGCTGGTTGCCATTAAGTGAAATGACAGTAAGCAGCGACAGCAGCTATTTTGCTGAAAATCCGAAATATCATATGTTCATCCATCCTGAATATCCTTCATACGAAGATCAGATAAATGCCCGCGACCATCTTCTCGAATTGCATCCTGATCTTAAATTTATAGGTTGTCACCTTGGCAGCCTTGAATGGAATGTTGATGAGCTTGCAAAAAGGCTGGATAAATTTCCGAATATGGTTGTTGACATGGCTGCCCGCATTTGCCACCTGCAGTATCAGTCAGCAAAAGACCGCGGGAGAGTCCGGAATTTTTGTATTAAGTATCAGGACAGGCTTCTTTATGGTACAGACCTTTCAGATAATGGGTCCACAGTTCGCGAAAAGGTTGCAAAATGGGTACATGAAACCTGGCTCGACGACTGGAAGTTTTTCACTTCAAAAGAAAGAATGACTTCCGATAAATTCAGGGGAACATTCGAAGGGCTGCAGCTCCCGAAAGAAGTTGTCAGAAAGATCTACAGTGAAAATGCAATCAAATGGTATAAACTGGAAGTAAAATGATAGATAGAGCTACTCATCGTCATGACGCTATCCAATTTCTATTCTGAAAAATAACCTGACAATATTTAAAATGAAAAAAATTCTTATTGCATTTTTGGCATTTCAGTTACTATGTGCATGTCAGACAAAGAAAATAGCTGTTATGGAAGCTGGTGGACCGGTATTTCACAAATGGGCGCCAACACCGCCTATGGGATGGAACAGCTGGGATTGTTATGGGCCGACAGTAGTTGAAGATGAAGTTAAAGCAAATGCTGATTATATGGAATCACATCTGAAGAAGTTCGGATGGGAATATATTGTAGTGGATATAAGATGGTATGTTGCAAATGATAAATCAGGAGGTTATAATGAAAAAGATCCTGTTTATAATATAGATAACTATGGGCGATTCCTTCCTGCTCTAAATCGGTTTCCTTCAGCAGCCAACGGCAAAGGATTTAAGCCTTTGGGCGACTATATTCATGGTAAGGGTCTGAAATTCGGTATTCATATGATGCGGGGAATACCTGTTATAGCTGTCAAGAATAATACCCCGATACTTGGAAGCACTTCCAAAGCCCAGGATATTTATACTACCCAAGGTCAGTGCATGTGGCTCAAAGATATGTACACTATTGTTGCAGGAAAACCGGGAGCACAGGAATACTACAATTCCCTGTTTAAGCTATATGCATCATGGGGACTTGATTTTGTAAAAGTTGATGATCTCTCTGGTCGCACCGCTGAAATTGAAATGGTGAGAAAAGCTATTGATAATTGCGGAAGACCAATAGTTATAAGCATTTCTCCAGGGGGAGACAGACCGGAAACAATTGATTTCCTGAAGAAAAATATAAATATGTGGCGCACTTCGAATGATTTCTGGGATAACTGGCCGGCACTTAAGAATCAGTTTGCAGTTCTGAAAAGCTGGGCCGGACTTGGTGGGAAAGGCTATTATCCGGATGGCGATATGCTTCCTCTTGGCAAAATCGGATTAAGGGCCGAACGTGGAGAACCCCGTATGACAGGATTCACTAAAGATGAACAATATACTTTAATGTCACTATTTGCCATTTTCGGTTCCCCTCTGATGTTTGGAGGAGATCTTCCCAGTAACGATAAGTTTACTTTAGGATTAATTACAAACAAGGATGTTCTGGAAGTAGATCAGTATAGTATTAATCATAAACAGCTTTTCAGCGAGAATGACCTTATCGCCTGGACAGCAGACGATCCCGGTACAGGTGATAAGTACGTGGCCCTCTTTAATAGTAAGGATAACAAGCAGATTGAAGAAAGTAAAACGATATCTAAGGATAGTACCTTCATCATCGTTAAATTTGATCTTCTTGGTCTCACGGGTACTCATGAAATTACTGATCTTTGGAGTGGTGAAAAGCTTGGAAAATTTACAAATGAATTCACCCGGACAATTATTAGTCACGGAGCCGGACTTTACAGAATACATTAAAAAATCAGATTATGATAAAATCAATCCTCACTGCAAGCATTATTATTCTTTGTATAAGTCAGGTTTATTCTCAGCAACCTATAAATAATTCATCTGCAAATCATTCGGCTCAATCTCCAAATCTTATATCAGTTTATGCTGACAAACCCGGTTCTTCCATTCAGCCCACCATGTGGGGTATTTTCTTTGAAGATATCAATTTTGCTGCCGATGGAGGTATCTATGCTGAACTGGTCAAAAACCGTTCGTTCGAATTTTATAAACCCCTGATGGGCTGGAAAATACTGAAGCCTGATACTACAACTGGTATTTTGATTATCAACCAAAGTAAGACAAATCCTGCCAACCCACGTTATGCAAGAATTACCCTTGCTGAAGGAGAACCATCTTTTGGTTTGTCAAATGCCGGTTTCAGAGGAATGGGAATTAAAAAGGGAATGGCCTATCATTTTTCAATTTTAGCCCGACAGATGGAGAGCAGTCCATTGAAAATGCGGATCGAATTGGTGAATCCAAAAGGAGAGGTAATAGGAACAACCAACCTGGCTCCGGAAGAAAAGGAGTGGAAAAAATACACTGTTAGTTTTGTGGCAACAGCTACCGAACCAAAGGCTAAGCTGAACTTATGGTTTGAAGGTAAGGGTTCTTTTGACATTGATATGATTTCACTTTTTCCTGATGATACCTGGAAAAACCGTCCCGGAGGACTGCGTGCCGATCTGGTGCAATTGCTTGCCGATCTGAGACCCGGGTTCCTTCGATTCCCCGGTGGCTGTATTGTTGAAGGCCGGGATCTTGAAAACCGGTATCAATGGAAAAAAACGATAGGAAATATCGAAGACCGCCATTTGATAGTAAACCGGTGGAATACCGAATTTGCCCACCGTCTTACACCCGACTATTTTCAATCGTTCGGTATGGGTTTCTTTGAGTATTTTCAACTTGCTGAAGACATAGGTGCAGAACCGTTACCAATATTGAACTGTGGCATGGCTTGCCAGTTCAATACAGCTGAAGTTGTCCCGATGGATCAACTTGATCCTTACATCCAGGATGCGCTCGATTTAATTGAGTTCGCAAACGGTTCAGCTAATTCCAAATGGGGAAAAGTACGGACGCAATTGGGACATCCGGCCCCATTCAATATGAAATTTATTGGTGTTGGTAATGAACAATGGGGTACTCAGTATATCGAGCGATACACCGTATTTGTAAAGGCTATTAAAGAAAAGTACCCAAACATTAAGATTGTTACCGGTACTGGCCCTTCTCCTTCCGGAAAGGATTTTGATTATGCTGCTAAAGAGTTAAAAAAACTAAATGCCCAAATCGTTGATGAGCATTATTATGCCAATCCCGAATGGTTTTTTCAGAATGCCACCCGCTATGACAACTACGATCGTAAAAGCTTCAAAATATTTGCCGGTGAATATGCAGCACAAAGTAAATTTACCTGCAGTCCCGACAACCAGAACAATTGGAAATGTGCCCTGTCTGAAGCAGCTTTTATGACCGGTTTGGAACGCAATGCCGATGTCATTTATATGTGTTCCTATGCTCCGCTGTTTGCGCATGTGGATGCATGGCAATGGACACCCGATCTGATCTGGTTTGATAACCTGAAGTCGTTCGGAACGGCCAATTACTTTGTGCAGAAATTGTTCTCCAATAACAAGGGGACAGAGGTTTTGCCCATGTTTTTGGAAAACAAACCGATCACCGGTCAAAATGGGCTGTATGCCTCTGCGGTTTTTGATAAAAATACGGATGAAATTATATTGAAACTGGTCAATTCAACTGAGAAAGCCCAAACTGCTAATGTTGTTCTTGAAAGCACAAAAAAGCTGGGATCAAAAGGCAAAATAATCGTTCTGAAAAGTGATGACCTCAACAATGTCAATTCATTGGAACAACCCATTCTTATAGGTCCGGTCGAACAGGAATTGATAATTAAGGGGAAAACCGTAAATCCGATACTCGAGCCCTATTCATTTTCGATTGTCAGAATTAAGGTCTTGAAATAGGTCAGTGTCTAAAATGTTGAAAATAAAATGCATGGATAAATGGATATTAATAAGTATTTGAAATCAGGGACCGATCTGAAATCATTTATTTTACTTTTAATTTGTATCATACTGCTGTTTCCCGGGTTGTTACGGAGGTCCAGACCCAACTTCTCACCGTGCTATTCTCGAACGGGCTTCAGATATCGTTTCCAGACTTGCCGATGGTATTCGTTCTTTTATTTCTGAGCCTTAATGTAAAAAGATTGACACACAGTTACAAGATAAAAATGAAAAATGCAATTATTATAGTTTCGCTGTCTCTCGCTATATTTCAAATAAGCGACACTTTTGCACAATCGGGAAACACACTTTGGTACTACCAACCTGCCCGGTATTTTGAAGAAAGTCTGGTGATGGGAAATGGAAAAATGGGTGCATCGGTATTTGGAGGTGTCAGTTCCGACAAAATATTTTTGAATGATGCCACGTTATGGTCGGGTGGTCCGGTAGATGCAAATATGAATCCGGAGGCATACAAAAACCTGCCTGCCATAAGGGAAGCCTTAAAAAATGATAATTATAAATCAGCTGACCAGTTGCAGCATAAACTTCAGGGTAAGTACTCAGAATCGTATTGCCCTCTGGGTACCTTATTTATTGATTTTAAGCAAACTGCCGATCCTCAGGATTACTATCGCGAGTTGAATATTGGTGAAGCCGTTTCTAAGGTAAAGTACGAAATTGACGGGGTTACTTACACACGCGAATATTTTGTTTCTTACCCCGATCAGGTAATGATTATCAAACTCACAAGCTCGAAAAAAACAGCTTTGAATTTTAATATTCGGTTCGAAAGCGCATTGAAGTACAATGTATCATTCGAAAAATCTGTTTTAAAAGCAAAAGGATATGCGCCTGTCCATGCAGCTCCTGACTATTTAGGAAATATTCCAGATGCCATAGTATTCGATGAAACCAGGGGAACACGCTTTACTACCCTTGTGAAAATTAAAAACATCGATGGTAAAATAATTGCTTCCGGTAATACTCTTGAAGTGGATGGCGCTTCGGAAGCATTGATATATGTATCAATAGCCACCAGTTTCAACGGATTTGATAAAGACCCGGCTACCGAAGGGGTTAATGATGAAAACCTGGCTAAAGATCAACTGGAAAAAGCCTTCCCGAAATCTTTCCAGGAATTGAAATCATCCCATTTGGCCGACTATCAGAAATATTTCGACCGGGTAAATCTTAACCTCGGAAAAACCGGTGCTCCTAATTTACCGACCAACGAAAGGCTTAAACGTTATTCAGAAGGCAAGGAGGATAAAAATCTTGAAATACTTTATTTCCAGTATGGTCGTTATTTGCTGATCAGCAGTTCGCGAACCATGGGAGTTCCTGCTAATTTACAGGGAATCTGGAACCCATATCTTCGTCCTCCATGGAGCAGTAACTATACAACAAACATCAACTTAGAGGAGAACTATTGGCTGGCTGAAAATACAAATCTTTCAGAGATGTGTGAGCCATTGCTGAGCTTCATCAAAAATGCATCAACAACGGGGACTATAACGGCACAAACCTTTTATGGCTGCAAAGGTTGGGTAACCTGTCATAATTCCGACATTTGGGCCATGAGCAACCCCGTAGGTAATTTTGGATCTGGCGATCCATCCTGGGCCAACTGGAACATGGGAGGAACATGGCTTAGCACCTATTTATGGGAACACTATATTTTCACAAAAGACATTGATTTCCTTAAAGACAAAGGATATCCCCTGATGAAGGGCGCTGCACAGTTCTGCCTGGATTGGCTTGTAGAAGACAGGGAAGGAAAATTAATCACCTCGCCATCTACTTCACCAGAGAATAAATATATTTCAGGTGATGGATATCATGGTGCAACATTATACGGCGGTACAGCAGATTTAGCAATGATCAGGGAGTGTTTTGACCAGACAATTGAAGCATCACGGATTTTAAATATTGATGCAGATTTCAGAACAAAACTTGAAAATGCTCGAGCTCGATTGCATCCTTATCAGATAGGTAAAAAGGGAAATCTGCAGGAATGGTATTACGATTGGGAAGATGAAGATCCACAACATCGTCATCAGTCACACTTGTTTGGTCTGTTCCCGGGGCATCAGATAACCCCATACAAAACACCTGAACTGGCGAACGCTTGCCGAAGAACCCTTGAAATCAAGGGCGATGAAACTACCGGTTGGTCGAAAGGTTGGCGCATCAACCTCTGGGCCCGATTGGGCGATGGAACGCATGCTTACAAAATGTATCGCGAATTACTGAAATTTGTGGAGCCAAAAGGTGACGATCCATATTACTCTGAAGGAGGAGGCACATATCCTAACTTATTTGATGCCTGTCCCCCGTTTCAGATAGATGGCAATTTTGGCGGGGCGGCGGCAGTGATTGAAATGCTGGTTCAATCGTCAGAAAATGAAATACGACTGCTACCGGCACTACCTGATTCCTGGGAAAGCGGTTCGGTAAAGGGGATTTGTGCCAGGGGCGGTTATGAAATTTCGATGGAATGGACTCAAAAAAGATTGAAAAGCCTTTTTATTTATGCAAAAGAAGATGGGAAAACGACACTGATAAGTGGCGACAAACAAAAGGAAGTTTTTCTGAAGAAAGGACAAAATATGGAAATAGATTGGCAAAACATAAAGAAATGACCGGAGCGCACTCCTTTGTTTTTTACCGAAGGTTTTTAGCTTCAGTTTTCCCATTGCTGTTTCTTTTATGATGACTTTTCTTTATTTTCAAAAGCAAATATATTTTAATATCTTAAACTTAAAACTTAACAATGAAACCTACAGCTTTAAAAACGAAACAATTCCTGTCAGTAATGGCATTTGCTATCCTGTCTGTTGCAGCTCAGGCAAAAGTTGTGTCATTTACAAAGGACAGTGACGGCATTACCTGCACTCTTGACAAAGGACTAATGAAAGTGAAAATTTGCATAGACAATATAGTTGAGGTGAAATATACTTCACTTCCTGTATTCCTTGACAAACCTTCCCTGGTTGTTATTAACGAATGGAAAAACACTCCGGGTTTTACAATAACTGAGAGTGCCGGAGAAATTACTATTACTACAGCTAAATTAAAGGTAATAGTAAACAGGCAAAGTAACTCTGTGAGATATACCGATTTGAACGGGAACCTCATTCTAAGTGAAGATGGATCGCAGGGCAAAACAATGAAAGCTGCCACAATTGCCGGTATTCCAGTTTACAATTGCACCACTCAGTTTAATTCTCCTTCAGATGAATCACTTTATGGACTGGGATGCCATCCCGAGGATTCGCTTTCGATAAACTATAAAGGCAGGAATCAGGATATGGCTATCAAGTATATGACTGGGGCAATTCCAGTCCTTCTTTCTACCAAAGGTTACGGACTTATGTGGGACAATTACTCGGTTTCCAGTTTCTACGGTGCCGAGGCCTCAAATACCAAATTCAGGTATGCATCGGAAAGTGGAAATATGGTTGATTATTATTTTATATATGGCCCCGGTTTCGATAATATCATAGCTTCTTACCGCAAGGCAACAGGATCTGCACCTATGTTCCCAAAATGGTCGTTCGGACTTTTCCAGTCGCAGGACAGGTACAAAAGTCAGGTAGAAATTTTATCAGTTAAAGATAAATACCGTAATAACAAAATTCCTGTTGATTGCATTGTTCAGGATTGGTTTTACTGGGAACCCAATGTGATCGGATCTCATGTGATGTGGCCCGAAAGGTACCCTGATCCAAAGTTAATGGTTGATGAACTGCATAAAGCGAATATTCATGCCATGATTTCCATCTGGCCCGTTTTTTCGAAAGGGACAAACACCTTCGACCAGATGGTTCACTCTGGTGGAATGACAGATATTCTCTGGGACAATGCAATGACTCATATTTTAGATAGTTACTATGATGCACACAGTCCGCAAGCCCGTGAATTGTACTGGAAACAGGCCTACGACAGTCTTATCGGCCGGGACGGGTGGGATGCCTGGTGGATCGACCAGTGCGAACCCGATAATGGAGGCGATCTTGATGCCAGAAGAAAAAGTAATTTTGCTATCGGAAGGGGTATCGATTACATGAATACCTATTCCTTAATGCATGCAACCGGTTTGTACAAAAACTGGAGACGTGATATTCAGGGCAAAAGGGCCTTTTTCCTGATACGTCAGGCTTTTGCGGGCCAGCAACGTAATGCTGCAACTCTATGGTCGTCAGATATTACCTGTACCTGGAATGCTTATAAGAACCAGGTGCCTCAGGCAATTAATGCCTGTGCATCGGGTATTCCTTACTGGACTTCCGATATTGGCGGATACCATTTTCATTGGGAGGCCCCGGATTGGTCGGCACCGAAAAACCGCGAGTTATTTACGCGATGGTTTCAGTTCGGCACATTCAGCCCCATTTTCAGAATACACGGGAAAGGAGAAAGGGCACTATTCTCCGACAACTGGGATGCCCCAACTAAATCTATCCTGTTGAAGTATGACAATCTGCGCTACCGGCTTTTACCTTATATCTATTCACTTTCCTGGAGAGTAACAAGCGAGGGCTACACAATCATGCGATCGCTCGCATTTGATTTTCCCGATGATGATGCTATTAAATCAATTCCTGATCAGTACATGTTTGGTCCGGCATTTCTGGTGAATCCGGTTACTGAAAGTTTATACAATCTTCCCGACAGTAAGAATTTAAAGAAATCGAGAAAGGTATATCTTCCAAAAAAGTCTGAATGGTACGATTTCTGGACAGGCAAGCTGATTCAGGGAGGGCAAACAATTGATGCTGCAGCACCAATTGAAACCATTCCGCTATATATAAAAGCAGGTTCGATTGTACCTATGGGACCATACCTTCAATATGCTACTGAAAAAGCTGCTGACCCGATTGAAATCCGTATTTACACAGGCGCCGATGCCAAATTCGTTCTTTATGAGGATGAAAACGATACTTATAATTACGAATCAGGCAAGTATTCCACTATTGCCATGAATTGGGATGAAGCTGAAAAAACCTTTACGATTAAAGACAGAAATGGTGAATTCCCTGGGATGTTGGAGAAACGCACTTTTAATATTGTTTGGGTAAAAAATAATAATGGAACTGGAATAGAACCGGCTAAAGCGGCAGAGGTAATTCAGTATTCGGGGAAAGAAATTAAAATTAAAAAATAAACACTTCAATGGTTGTAAGTGTCTGCTGGCTTAAGACAGTCAGCAAGCAACTATTTAATGTCCGGCAATTGATTTTAAAACTTGTATTTAAGATCCGGATAAAGAGAACATATTAGAGGAAATTATATCCTGTAAGATATTGTTATAGTAAGAATAATATTACATTTATATTTTAAAGTAATCGCGAAAGTTACCGTGTAAGTAAGTATTAAATTTTAAAATTATGAAAAAGATTGTAGTAGCAGGTGCAGGAGGTTTTATTGGCGGACACCTTGTAAAAGAACTGATTAAAAAAGGTCATATTGTGAGAGCAGTTGATTTGAAACCTTTGAATGAATGGTATCAGGTTTCCAGTGATGTAGATAACCTTGTGTTGGATTTGCGTCTGAGAGAAAACTGTTATCAGGCTGTAAACGGTTATAATGAAGTTTTTAACCTTGCTGCAGATATGGGTGGTATGGGGTTTATTGAAAATAATAAAGCTGCCTGTATGATCAGCGTTCTGATAAATACCCACCTCCTTCTTGCCTCAAAGGATTGCGGAATCGACAGGTTTTTCTATGCTTCGTCTGCTTGTGTATATAATGGTGATAAACAAACCGATCCACGTAACCCCGGGCTTAAAGAATCCGATGCTTATCCGGCATTGGCTGAGGATGGTTATGGCTGGGAAAAACTATTCAGTGAGCGTATGTGTCGTCATTTCAGGGAAGACTTTGGCCTCACTACCAGAGTTGCAAGGTTCCACAATGTTTATGGTCCATCCGGAACTTACGATGGCGGTCGGGAAAAAGCGCCGGCAGCTATCTGTCGCAAAGTCATTGAAGCCGGTATTACCGGGAAAAAAGAGATAGTGATCTGGGGCGATGGTCTTCAAACCAGAAGTTTCATGTATATAGATGATTGCATAAAGGGGATACAGGATATTATGTACAGCAATATTGAAGAGCCACTCAATCTTGGAAGCAGCGAGATGGTTTCAATTAACCAGCTTGTTGATATAGTTGAAGATATCGCAGGTTACAAACTTAACAGGATATACGATCTTAAAGCTCCCAAAGGTGTGAGGGGACGTAATTCGGAAAATACTCTGATTAAAAAATATCTCGGTTGGGAACCTTCTGTCCCTCTTAGTAAAGGGATCAAAAAAACATATGACTGGATAAGCGAACAGGTTGTTGAAGAGAGCAGAAGAAAAAAAAGGACAAATCGATTCAATAAATAAGTTATCTCATCAGATGAAAACCAAAAAAGTCCTGGTAAGCGGTTGTTATGACCTGCTTCATGGCGGACATATTGCCTTTTTTAAAACGGCTGCAACTTTTGGCGATCTCTATGTTAGTATTGGAAGAGATGAAAACCTTCTTCTTCTGAAAGGGAAGAAGCCTGTTTTTTCAGAAGAGGAAAGACTATTTACCGTAAAATCGATACGATATGTTTATGATGCTTTTCTTGCATCAGGAAAAGGGATGTTGGATTTTGAACCTGATGCAATCAGAATAAAGCCTGATGTCTTTGTTGTAAACAACGATGGACATACTCCTGATAAAGAGGCTCTTTGTAAAAGACTTGGAATACAGTATATTGTACTTGAAAGGATGCCGGAACCCGGATTGCCCGAACGATCCAGTTCAGCCACAAAAAGGGAAATGAGGTTCCCTTACAGGTTATGTCTGGCAGGAGGCTGGATCGACCAGCCGTGGGTCTCAAAAATACATCCCGGATCAGTGGTTGTTGCCCAGATCTGGCCAACAATGGATTTCAACGGCAGATCAGGACTTGCTACAAGTTCCCGTGATTTTGGCATAAAAATCTGGGGCGACAGGTATCCTGAAGGAGATCCTGTTAAAAACGCAAAGATTTTATTTGGTGCAGAGAACCCTCCCGGGACTGAATATGTTGCTGGTTCTCAGGACCATTTAGGGCTGCTCATGCCTGGAGTGAACAGGCTTCACTACAATGGCGGATATTGGCCGGATTATATACAATCATCAGTTGATAAGGATATATGCGACTGGCTTACCGATGTTATTCATCTTGTGCCTCTCAAACCACGACCCGACGGGTATGATCCATTAAAAGAGATGCATCTCGAAAAATATTTTATAAGAGATCTCGGTGAAGCTGGTGACAGATGCTGGGAAAGCATCCTTAGGAAAGACATTTTGGGCTTAGGTAAATCATTGTCCGATACGCTGATATCATGGAAAAAGATATTACCGCTGACTGTACCTGATGATATCATGAAAGATATGGAAACAATCTATTTTACAAAATATCATGGGGCCATCACTTCTGGTTGCGGTGGTGGTTATATAATTGTGGTATCAGAAAATGCAGTGCCAGGAGAAGTCAGAATAAAGGTGAGGTATTAAACTGATCAGCTTATTTTTTGATTATTTTTAAAAATTGATTTGAACTAAGGAAATTGAATGGTTAATATTAGACAATCTGATATTGCAAAGGAACTCAGTATTTCCAGGGTTACCGTTTCTAAAGCTTTACGTGATCATCCTGACATTTCCAGGTCGATGAAGAAGAAGATTGTTGAGACAGCCGGTAAAATGGGATATGTTCCAAACCTGATTGCACGCCAGCTGATTTCACGACGAACATTTACTATAGGAATTGTTGTTCCTGACCTCGAAAACAGCTTTTTTTCATATATTGTTGACAGCATGGTTGATTATGCTACCGTGCATAATTATTATGTGATACTTACAGTTTCCCGTGAGAAGGAAAATATCGAAAAACAAAACATTGAAAATCTTATCGGGATGAGGGTTGATGGTCTCCTGGTTTGTCTTTCACAAGAAACAACTGACAGGCAAGTGTTTACAAAGGTCGGGAAAATGAATATTCCTTTGGTGTTTTTTGACAGAGCTTTTGAGAATATGAAATTCTCAAGGGTTGTGTTTAACGATAAGCCGGGAGCTGTGAATTCCTTGAATCGTATTATCCTGGAAGGATACACCAGGATAGCCAATTTTTCCGGGTACTCAAAAACTAATATAGGAAAAGAACGACTCGAAGGATTTATTGATACTCTTACGAAGAACAAGATCCCTATTCGGAAAGATTGGATTCTCGAGGGTGGCTTTGAACTGAAAGATGGTTATGAATCATTTAAGAAATTAAACAGGTCGGGTAATTTACCGGAGATAGTTTTTACAGTTAATGACAGGGTTGCTCTGGGAGCTTATAAAGCTGCCAAGGAAGCCGGATTAAGAATACCAGAAGATATTGGAATATTCGGCTATGGATTCAATGAAATTACAGACTTCTTTGATCCACAACTTACAGTCATTAATCAGGATCCCAGAAAAATGGGCCTTGAAGCCTGCAAACTGCTTATTGATGAAATTGAGAAGAAAATAAAAAACGGCAGGAATAAAATTTATATCGAAGAAGAATTTCTCTGGAAAAAATCAGTCAGACGTAAAGTGAAAAAGTGAATTGGTGGATTAATTAAATAAATGCAGAACTAAAAATTAAAAATTTTCGACTATGAAACCCGATTTTTTTAGAAAATGGAGCATCATGAACCTGTTACTATTTGGAATAGTGTTTTCCATTTCAGCCCAGCAACAGAAGCAATCAGTTTCAGAAGGTCCCTACAAACCTGCTGATGAGTCACTTAAGCAATATCAGTACCCTGAGTGGTTCCGTGATGCCAAGTTTGGTATCTGGGCACATTGGGGCCCTCAGGCAGTACCACGTCAGGGTGACTGGTATGCAAGGAGGATGTACCAGGAAACAGATCCTGCTTACAAGTACCATATTGAACATTATGGACACCCTTCAGTATTTGGTTATAAGGATATCATTCCACTTTGGAAAGCAGAGAAATGGGATCCGGATAAACTTATGGAACTCTATAAAAAAGCAGGAGCCAGATACTTTGTGAGTATGGGTTCCCATCATGATAATTTTTTTCTCTGGAATTCAAAACTAAATAAATGGAATGCTGTTAATATGGGTCCCAAAAAGGATATCGTTGGAATCTGGCAGCAGGCTGCAAAAAAACAGGGTCTGAAATTCGGAGTTTCAGAACATCTGGGCGCAAGCTTTACCTGGTTCCAGACTGCTCATGGTTCTGATAAAGAAGGAGCTAAAGCAGGTGTGCCATATGATGGTGCAAATCTCGATTACCAGGACTTGTATCACGCTAATGCCACATCTGATGATAAAGATTGGCTGACTAATAACCCGGCATTTCAGCTTGAATGGTACAGAAGTATTAAAGAACTGGTTGATAATTATCAGCCCGATCTTCTTTATTCTGACAGTAAAATGCCGTTCGAAAATGTGGGTCGTACTCTGATTTCTCATTTTTATAATCAGGACATAATCAAAAATGGCGGGAAATTACAGGCCGTCTATACCTGTAAACAACCATCAGAAGGTATGTGGGTTGAAGATCTGGAGCGTGCTGTGAAAGATACAGTAAGCCAGTACCCATGGCAAACAGACACATCGATAGGAGACTGGTATTACCGTACAGGTCAGAAATACAAAACATCCACCGAGGTGATTCAGATTCTGGTGGATATTGTAAGTAAGAATGGGAATCTGTTGCTTAATGTTGTGCAGACTCCTGAAGGGGACCTTGAACCCGATATGCTTAAGATACTTGATGAGATTGGGATTTGGACTTCTGCCAACGGAGAAGGAATTTATGGATCGCGTCCATGGAAAATATATGGAGAGAAACCTGCGGATAAACCCGTGAAAAAACTTGGCAGATTCGATGAGAACTTTGGCTATAGCTCTAAGGACATTCGCTTTACAACAAAAGGAAACACATTATATGCATTTTGTCTAGGTAAACCTGAAGAAGATATAATGATCAGATCTCTGGCAAAATCTCCAAAATCATCATCTAATACGATAGCTTCAGTTTCTATGGTTGGCAGTACGGAAAAAATCAGCTGGAAGCAGACAAATGAAGGGCTTGTAATAAAGAAGCCTGCAAATTTACCTACGTGGCAGGTAACAGGCTTTAAAATAGAATTTAGAAAATAGATTTTTTAATTACTGCTATTTTTCAAGATATGTGTCCTGAGTCCTTCTCCTTTGCTATAGCTTTGGAGGACACGTATGCCCTGCTTCATAAGCCGGAACTTCAGTGAAGGCTGGTGTCCTGTGCAATCATCCTCCTCCTTTGATCCTCTTTATTTCATTGAAGTGGTCCATAGTTAATTTTTCCCTGGCTTCCCGGGTTGTTTTACGATAGGCTTCAAACTCATCTTTAAGCTCCTGAAAATCTTTTTTTGTATTAATAATGGTTGATAAATTCCGTTTAAAAACAAAAAAACCTATTAACAATGCAGCAACCAATCCGGTTAAAATTGTCCACATAATTTTATTATAGGTTAACTTATTTATTTTCAGGCCGATTACACTTATACTGTTTTTTGTTCTGGTTATTTCCTCAAGACTGGTTCTTGCCGATTCAATATTGGTCCTGAGTGAGTCGATAGTCAGATTAAGGGTTGATTTGGTTTTGTTAAGCCTCACGATTTTGCGATTCACTGCAGAAAGGGTATCTGAGACATTCTCCTTAACCTTCTGAAACATATCTTCCCTGATTGCCCGAAAGTTATCATAAATCTTGGTGTGCTCCTCGAGATAATTAAGTTGTTCCCTAAGGGAATTTTTTATGAATACATCCGGCATCGTGGTCTGTCCCGATATTTTCATAACTGTAATTACCACCACAGTTAAGATCAAAACGCATCTGATTTGTAACTGTTTCATAATTTTCAATTGATTAAGTAATAATAGAATTGACTCTTATATAACAAACGTATAGTCTGGGCTAAAATTACATGTTAAAAAAAAGTAAATTTATAATCTTAAATGATGAGAACAATAACAATTACCGGAAAAGCCATAAAAGATAATAATATTAAATTAATTTCAAACATAACATATGATGTAAAACAATAGCAACATACGCAATTTCATAAAGAAAGCCGCTCCGGGAGGATTTATAGCAGTAATTATTCCCGAAATATTATCAGCATCTCTGTTGCCATCAGCAAAGAAGAAGAATTACTTAAGCAAAGATAACATTCTACTCTTCCAGGGTGACTCAGTTACTGATGCGGGCAGAATCAGAGATAATAGCTCTTTTAACAATGCAAGAGCACTTGGATCGGGATACCCAGAGCTAGCTGGAGGGCACCTGACGGAACAAGCCTGGGTTGAAGCTGTTAAGTAATTTCTCACAGGGGATTTAGAGTCTAATTATAAGTTAAACATAATATAAAAACTAGTATGAAAACAAAAAATTTAACAATTGTTACAATTCTGATGTTGTCTCTGTTAACAAATGGTGTGAATGCACAGGAAACAACTAAAAAACCTGCAAATCAGCCAGTTGCCAGAGCTGCCTTCAAAATACCGGTGGTTATTAAATCAGCTGAAATCTTGCCCGATAACAGTGTGATTTTCAGATTACTCTCAAAAGATGCAGGTACTGTAGCTGTCAGTGGAGACTGGATGCCCGGATTTGGAACCAGCGTTCCTATGGTCAAAAATGATACGAACTTGTGGACACTTACGGTTGGTCCACTTAAACCGGAGTTATATAGCTATACTTTTTTAATTGATGGAAACAGGGTACTTGATACCAACAATCCACTGGTAAAACGTGATGGAACCCGAAATGAGAGTATGTTTCTTATTCCGGGGGTGGAATCAGACCTCTATATTGTTAAAAATGTTCCGCATGGTACCCTTTCTAAAGTATGGTATGAATCCCCGAGTCTTAAACTTAACAGAAGAATGTATATATACACTCCGGCAGGGTATGAAAATAGTCAGGTTAAATATCCGGTTTTTTATCTGCTTCACGGTGGAGGCGGTGATGAGGATGCATGGACTACGCTTGGCCGCACATGTCAGATAATGGACAACCTTATCTCTCAGGGTAAAGCCAAACCCATGATCGTTGTGATGCCAAACGGAAATCCCGGTCAGGCAGCAGCTTTTACTGATGCTCCTGTTAATATAACGTTATCAGCCCCTTACGATATGGGAATGGGTTTGTTTGAGGAAAGTATGGTGAAAGATATAATTCCCTATATAGAAAGTCATTACAGAGTGATTGCAGACAGGGATCATCGTGCATTGGCAGGGTTGTCAATGGGAGGGATGCAGACCCTCACACTGACAGGTAATTATCCGACAATGTTTGGTTACATTGGTGTGATGAGCATGGGTCTGGTTGATGTTTCAACTATGGGTTTAAAACCAGATCCCAATCAGGATGTCAAATTCGAAACTCTGAAAAACAGTGGTTATAAACTCTACTGGGTCGGGGTAGGGAAAGATGATTTCCTATATAATTCGGTTCAGACCCTTCGGAGTTCACTTGATAAACATGGTCTGAAATATACCTATCGGGAAAGCACCGGAGGACATAGCTGGGCTAACTGGCGTATTTATCTCTCGGAATTTGCACCACAGTTGTTCAGATAAAATTAGTTTATGATTTCGGCATGATTCTTGCACAAGATATATTATACCTGTGGAAATTGAAGCTAATGAAAAATCCTAAAACCCGGGTTTTTTTATTTCTGATATTATTTTGTTCATCAGTTAGTTACTCTCAAAAAATAACTACCGGTATTTATAGTGGCGTGAATTTCTCAGATATCCATGGTCAGGATTTTGGAGGTAAATGGCAATCTAAACCCGGCCCTGTTCAGGGTTTTTATCTAGGCTGGTTATTTAACAGTTCTATTGGAATACAGACCGGAATGAACTTCTCCACTGTTTATTACGAGCACAAAACCACTTATTATCCCATTACATACCTCACCCCTTCAATCTATGATTATGATGTCTTTCCGGTTTATTATAATCAGGCAGTTGACAAGATGGATTTCAGTTTTCTTCGTGTCCCACTTCTTTTGACTCTTTCCATACCTTCTATTATACAGTTCAATATGAAGGCCGGACTGATTTTTTCATTTGTGCAGGATCATAGTTTGAGCAATTATTATTATTATTATTATTCCTCTCAACCCGTCAATACAAAGAAGAATGATTTCGGCTATATGTTTTCTTCTGGAATCTCATATCCGTTAAGTGATAAATTTAATGCCACTTTTAATGTAAGTTACCTTACAGGACGAAAACATTTCCTGGAAAACGCTAACTTAAGACATGGATCTTCGGAATATACTTTGGGTATTGATTATGAGTTTCTTAAAAAGAACAAGACGGCTATTAATCCAAAATTTACCAGCGATTCCGCATCAAAAAAGGTCACGGTTACATACTGGGGTGGAGTGGATATCTCATGGAATGGGCTCGATGCGGATCGGGGAAAATATTCATCCGGTACCGGCCCTTCACTTGGATTTTCTGTTAATTTTCCGCTGGGTTCCGGATTTTCATTTATATCAGGGGTTTCTTTTGAAAGGAAGGGCTACTCGATGAAGGATTCAAGTACTTTATTTTACAAGTATATGAATAACAGTACCCCGATGTACTATGTCGATACAAAGGTTCAGACGGATTATGCAGTAATTCCATTTCTGATAAGTTTTCCGATAGGAAAATCTCAAATGGTCTTTTTCAATACCGGTCCATGGCTTGGATTAAAACTGAATGCACGGAATGTTGGTGTTGCCTATAATGAAATACATTCTGAATCAAGTTATACGGTAAATAAAACTGTTATTTACGATGATCTTGAAAGATATATAAAGGACAATGATATTGGCTGGATCTTTAGTACCAGGGTATCTCTGCCTTTGTTTAACAGGTATAAGGTTGACCTGGCTCTGCAATATAGTACAGGCTTTAATAATGTTTATAACAAGACTATTGTTGCAGAGGAGCAAAACTCAACAGTTGCAGACTATGTGATCAGGAACAGGACCATCTCTTTCATTGTTGGTTTTACAATACCGGCATCAAAACATTAAAGGAGGATACCAATGAGAAGAACGGTTTTGTTGATTGTCATTATTTGTTTTGTCTTATCGTGCGACCGGTATCCTGATCCTTCTGTGAAAGCATCGGTGGATTATTCATTTTACTATCAGACAACTCCGGGTCAGAAATTATTGGCAGGAGAATTAGTAAGTGATAGCATCATTTTCATTGTGAGGAATAATGTTGATCCTGCTAAGGATTCCATCAGGGTGGATTTTGAGGTTGTGGAGGGTGGAGGAAATATCACTATACAATCCACTTATACCGATAAGAATGGGATCGCAACAACAGGATGGACACTGGGTACAGCATCGAGTGAACAGAAACTCCGGGCAAAGACTTATGATTTATCAGGGAAATATCTGGCGTCAACAGATCTTATTGAATATGGTTTCAGAACAGATGAGTGGAATTCTTTTAATGGCACACCTGAAGCAGATCTGATAGACATTATTGCTGATACTATTGGTAAAGTCACATTTATGATAGCAAATAGTAACCTCTACAAACAAGCAGACAAATACTATATCTGGAATGAGGTTACTGATCCTGCTTTCAATTCCCCAACAACTATTAATATTGACATAAATGGTGTTTTTTACATCGGTACTTATACTGGTGCAATATTAAAAAGCACTGATGACGGGAAATCGTGGCACACCTGTACAAACCCTTTTACAGATTCTCCTTATATTACGTATATCAGTATTTCAAACGACAACTATATATGGGTTTTTGCATCTGGTCATAACCCAATATTTTCGAAGGATGGCGGTAGTACATGGAATAATTCAGGGAGTGAACTGTCATTGCATGGAGGATGGGGTGATTTTTTCCGGCTTAAAGACGGTTCCCTGCTTTTTCATGGTTCCTATGTCAACAGTTTGTACAGATCTTTTGATAACGGTCTGACATGGATAAAAGTAGAAACACCAGGCTATTCACTTAAATTATATGTAAACGATAAAGATGAAATATTTATCTGGACTGAGGAAAATGGTATTACAGTCTATGAGTCAACTGATTCTTGTGTAACCTTTAATAAGGTGTATTCCATATATCCGGCATGGCCTAATATGGATAATTCATTGGCCAAATGGGGCAATTATTATTATGTGCTTATCCAGGGATGGGGTATTCTGAGGTCTGCTGACCTCATTAATTATGAGGAGTATTGGTTCAATAAAAGTCTGAGTAAGCTTTTTATTGATCATAACGGTGATTTGATTGCCAAGGATCAAAGCAGTAATACAGTTTATTACAGGAAAAATTCGGGAAAATAGTTATCCCTATCCGATAATTTTCTGATCATATCTAAAATTCCTGCTTCTATCGGTAAAATTGCTTTATACTTCTATTTAATTTTTATTGATTCCGATTGGGATATACATTTATTCTATATAATTACCGATAGTCAATTTATTTTACAAAAAATTTAACAACTCTTAACATTGGTTTAATATACCTTTACATTGTTGTAACCTGTAAAAAAGTTAAAAAGTCGCACTTATTAATATAAAATTAAAATCATCTGTATGAAAAAAATTCTTATTACTTTAGTTCTGCTGGGTTCCTTTCTATTACCAGGTAACTCACAAACAGGGAACGCTCCAAAACTGGGTAAAGATCCGGTTAAGAAGGTAATTGCAGCAATGACCCTTGAAGAGAAGGCTGCACTGGTTGTAGGTACAGGAATGCGTATGCCGGGCGGACCTCCGCCATCTCCTGATGGAAAACCTTCAGGTGCTCCACCGGCAAATCCTCCTTCCGGACCTGTTGTTGGCGAAACTCAGAGTCTGGTTCCCGGAGCAGCAGGAACATCTTTTGCACTTCCCCGTCTTGGAATTACCCCGATGGTTGTTACCGATGGACCTGCCGGAGTTAGAATTAATCCAACCAGGGAAAATGATAAGAATACCTATTATTGTACGGCTTTCCCTGTTGGTACATTACTGGCTTCGACGTGGGATGTCGAGCTGGTTAACGCAGTTGGTAAGGCAATGGGAAATGAGGTGCTTGAATATGGAGCAGACATCTTATTAGGACCCGGCATGAATATTCACCGTAACCCGTTGTGCGGAAGGAATTTTGAGTATTATTCTGAAGATCCATATGTTACAGGAAAAATTGCTGCAGCGATGGTAAAGGGTGTTGAATCACAGGGAGTCGGTGTATCGATTAAGCATTTTGCAGCAAATAACGCAGAGACAGACAGGAATTCACTGAATACCAATATAAGTGAACGTGCATTACGCGAGATTTACCTGGAAGGATTCAGGATCGCCGTTCAGGAAGCTCAGCCGTGGACTGTTATGTCCTCCTATAACTTGATCAATGGTACCTATACATCCGAAAACCCTGAACTTCTGACAAACATCTTAAGAAAAGACTGGGATTTCAAAGGTTTTGTTATGACCGACTGGTTTGGAGGTAAAGATCCTATAGCACAGATGATTGCCGGGAACGATATGCTCATGCCCGGAACGCCTGATCAGATTAAGAAAATAGTCACGGCAGTTAAGGACGGCAAACTGGATGTAAAGCTTTTAGACAGAAACGTCGAAAATATCCTTAATGTAATGCTGCAGAGTCCACGTTTTAAAGGATATAAATATTCTAATAAACCTGATCTTAAGGCACATGCGGAAGTAACCCGTCAGGCTGCATCAGAAGGTATGATATTATTGAAAAATGAAAATAGCGCATTACCATTTGGATCGGGTATCAAAAATATTGCAGCATTCGGAAATACATCATACGATATAATTGTGGGAGGAACAGGCAGTGGTCTCGTAAATAAGGCTTATAGTATTTCACTTTCCGATGGATTAAAAAATGTGGGATTGAATCAAAATGAAGAGCTTCACAATCTATATTCCAACTATCTGAAACTCACTAAGGAAGGACGTCCACAGCTTAAAGGATTTATGGCTCTTATGGGATCCAGGCCGATTGAGGAACTGAATCTTAATAAGGATATTATCACCGGAATGGCAAATGTTTGCGATGCAGCTTTAATTACAATTGGCAGAAATGCCGGAGAGGGTTCTGACAGGGTTAATGACAAAGGCGATTTTCAGCTGAGTGATTATGAACAACAACTTATTAAAAATGTGACAACCGCGTTTAAAGCAAAGAATAAAAAAGTAGTGGTTATTCTTAACGTTGGTGGTGTTGTTGAAACTGCCAGCTGGAAAGACCTTCCCGATGCAATACTTCTTGCATGGCAGGGTGGGCAGGAAACAGGCAATTCAATTGCTGATATCTTAACAGGAAAAGTAAATCCTTCGGGCAAATTAGCAACTACCTTTCCGGTAATTTACGAGGATAATCCTTCTGCCAAGACTTTCCCGGGAAAAGAACTGGCGAGCACGAAATCAGCAGATCAAGGTCCTATGAGTTCATTTATGAGGAATGTACCTGCAGAAGTTACTTATGAAGATGGCATATATGTTGGCTATCGGTACTTCGAAACATTTAAAGTGAAACCTTCTTATGAATTTGGATTTGGTCTCTCCTATACAAATTTCACATACGGTAATCTTAAACTCAGTTCACCAAAATTCTCAGGGAACATTACAGTTACTGTTGATGTAAAGAATAGCGGAACCGTTGCCGGAAAAGA
>OCZT010000292.1_pt1 | contig 48350 bp, 42 predicted proteins | sample 1539031 | NCBI WGS metagenome assembly OCZT01 (sample SAMEA3539308, study PRJEB22396) | soil metagenome | biome: tundra; feature: field; material: soil | place: USA | collected 2010-05 | depth 0.15 m
GTAACAATATCTTCTTTGGTAAAATTGCTTATCTGCCTGAATGTGAAGATATCGAGTGCGTTGAGCTTTTCGCGGATCCATCCTCCGATTCCGCTGATAATGGTCAGATCGTCTGCTTCTTCCTTCCTGGCAAAGCCAATTCTATCGTAGTAGATCTTTGTTTTTCTTTCACTTATGCGTTTAAAGAGCTCCACCCTCAGATCTTCGCTGCGAACCAGTTCCAGGGCCTGTGCCACCCATTCGTCCCTTTCGATTCTGCCTGAGAAATATTCGATAGCATCATTAATTGTATTAATATCCTCAGGAGTGAATTTACTGATCTGTCTGAATGTGAAAATATCCAGGGCATGAAGTCTTTCCTCAATAAACGGACCAATACCGCTGATCATTTTCAGGTCGTCCTTTTCTGACTCCGTTGCTATTCCAAAACTCTTGTAATCGAGAAGGTGTTTCCTCTGAGCTATATTAACCAGGGCTTCATCCTTTTCATAGAGTAATTGTTCATTTCTTTTGTTCTTCAAAGCCATATTGTCTGTTTCATGAACAGCTTCTGTATGAAGCGCTTTAAGAGCTTCTATCTCAAGATTGAGATGTTCAGTCATTTCAATCCTGTCGGTCAGAGTTTTTTTCAGATTAAATATTTCAGCATCGAGGTTTACAATGCGGTTATTCAATTCATGCTTTTCTGATTCAATAAACTTAATCCTCTTATCATATATGGACTTATAATAAAGCCACGAGGTCAGATAACCTATAATTGCAGAACCCAGAAGCATGAAAATTATTTCAAAAGTTGCTGCACTTTTTGTCTGTACCAGAAGAATTGTCAAAGTATTCATTATTTTAGTTTTTAATCGTTATTACGGTTCTCCTGTTCTTTGCTCTTCCCGTTGTTGTACTATTATTTTCTACAGGTTCTTTTTCTCCTCGTGATTCAACAATAATACGGTTTGCAGCTATCCCCCTGCTCTCAAAATATGATTGTACACTTTGAGCACGACGAAGACCCAGGGCTTGGTTATACTCATCTGATCCCACTGCATCGGTGTACCCGGTCAGAGTAAGTTTAGCCAGCAGGTTTTTATTCAGGTATTCATTTGATTCGTTCAGATACTTATCTGTAATATTACCGGAGTTGAATTCAGATTTATCGAACGCAAAATAGATCAGCATCCTTTCAGGGATTGCTTCATTTTCTGCCACTGCAGGCTTGCTTAAGCTATCATGATCGATCCTCTTTTCATGAGCAACAGCACTATTTACGGTAGTGACAGGTGCAGTACAAAATCCTTTTATTTCACACAGGTAGAAATGAGTTGATAATGCGCCCCATCCTAATAATACAAGAAATCCGGTTATAAGAATTTTCATTGTTTCGTTTTATATATCTTGACCGAATAAAAATCATGCTATTTAGAATTAGAATTGTTACAAAATTTTTACAAATTGTTGCATAATTCACATGTCAACTTAATATTTCAAATGTGAGACTTTAACTATATATAATGAGGTAAGGTGAAAGCAAACCGGCTTCCTTTACCTGGTTGGCTCTCTATCCGGATATTTCCTCCATGAAGTTCAATGAATTCCTTGCAGAGCAAAAGACCTAATCCGGTACCTTTTTCATTGTGAGTACCCGGAGTTGAATGAAATGAGTCGACTTTAAAGAGTTTTTTCTGATTTTCATCTGAAATTCCAATGCCGTTGTCTTTCACGGATACTTCAACAAATTTTTTAAGTTCGCATGCCATTATTCTTATTTCGCCTTTCGGATTTGAATATTTAATGGCATTGTTAATAAGGTTTCTGAGAACCGTTTTAACCATCTGAAGATCTGCAGTAACATTCAAACAGGGTTCGACAGAATGGCTCATTTCTATTTGTTTTTGATTGGCTAAGGTTTTAAGACTTTCAATTTCTTCCTGCAACAAATCGAACAAATTAATTTTAACCGGGTGAAAGTTTTTTTCTTTGTTTTGAGAAACAGCCCATACGAGAAGATTATCGAGAAGTATAAGTGTGTTATTTGCTGAATTATAAACAATGTCGATATATTCTTCAATTTCATCTTTATTGAATTCTTTCAGGCTCATCTTCAGTAATTCGAGTATGCCTAATATTGAGCTGAAAGGACTTCTCAAATCATGAGCGATAATTGAAAGAAATTTCCCGTTTGTGGAGACAATTTCCAAAAGTTTGCTTGTGCGTTGTTCGACCTTTATTTCCAGACTGGCATTGAGGTCAGCCAATTCCTGAACCTTCAACCTGAGGTTTTTTTCTGACGTTGATGCATTGCCTGGAACATTTGATGGCGTACTCATTGATTTAGAATTTATTTTTTTCTATGATCTGCAAGTCTGATTGGATGTTCAAGCTGCTTTGTATTCATTGAATTGGATTATTATTTAATTTCATTCAACTAATCGCCTGATTTTTGTAACTGATGTGACGCAGTTGCCGGAAGTGTACTGGTGTCAGACCTGTAATACTTTTAAATTCGCCGGATAAGTGCGCTACACTGCTGTAATGCATTTTCACCGCTATTTCTGTAATATTGAGATTATTATGTCCAAGCAGTTCCTTTACCAGTTCTACCTTTTGTTTGATTATATATTTTTCAATTGTCATGCCCTCTATCTCTGAAAAGAGGGTGTTCAGGGAAATGAAGTTGTCATTTACTTTCAGACTGATATAATCCGAATGACTTGTTTTCAACTCGTCGTCGGAATACATTTCAAGATCAAAAATGGCTTTCTTCAGTTTTTCAATAAGATAATTCTTCTCCTTGTTTATTAATTCAAATCCAAATTGTTCCAATGACGAATGCAATAAATGGTGTTGCTCTGAAGTAAGTTTTTTCCTGATAACGACTTCACCTAAATCAACTGAAATGTATTGGATAGCCAGTTTGTCCAGTTCTGTTTTAACAGTTTCTTTACATCGGCTGCACACCATATTTTTAATATAGAGTTTCATCTTCTTAATTAATCTGAATAGACTTAATGCTGTCTGTAAGCATGATATTATTTAATTAAAAGAACATTGTGTATTTAAAGCGATCCATAAGATTAAATGGTTTTTAAAAATTATTTTGTGGAAATGACCTTCTATAAACAATTCTCAACGAAAAAGCAAATAATGAAATTACAGGAAGGATATGAATGATCCCGTTTAAATGGAATACCAGCAATCCCATAATCCACACTTTAATCAAAGCAAAACCATCTATCAAAAGGAGATTCGACATACTAAATAAAGTTATTGAAACATTGCCTGACAAAGATAAGTTGTTGAGGAAACAGAATTGTTACACAATTGCTTATCTGATTTGTAAGATTCACATATTTAGGTGCAAGATCATAGAGTTATAATTGTTCACCGGCATAAGCTGACAATAAGTTAAAAGTGGAAGCCAGAGACCTTAATGGAATCTGGCTTCATTTTTTATATTCAGAATTTATGCAGGCTATGGCCAGTTTAAAAAGTGGTTCTATAAAATTTGCCTGCAGAAATATGATTATGGATTTTCAATTCAATTACCGGTTGCCTGCGTTATTCTGACGGCTATTATTCTGCCTGTTATTCTGCTGAGCGTCTTTCTGCCAATGACCTTTAGTCCATGATTTTCCGCGGGCAGTTGTATTCCAATTACCTGCCACATACGACCTTCCTTGTCTTGGCTGTGCCCAGTAGCCTGCCTTTTGCACGTAAACATGAGTCTGGTTGTTCCAGCCCCAGTCACCATCAATCCAGATTTGATTATCGTATTGTCTTTGTGGTCTGGCATAATCCACATAGGCCGGTTCAGTTGCCATATAGCCTCCGAAACAGGAAGTGAAGACTAATCCTATTGCCGAAAGCAAGATCAGGTAACTGAATATTTTCATGTATTTCCCTACCCTGGCATATACACCACCTGATGTTGATAGGAATATTGGTTTACGGCTTATTGCAAAATGAACTGCATTTTGCAACTCTTCATTTTTTTCCATATCCGGTCCACAATTAATATTATTCTGAACCTCTCTTGTTAACTCTTTATTTTTTTTCATGTCTAATCTTTTTATTGTGAAAAAAATTTCACAGCTCAAAGGTGAGACTATTAATACCGCTATCTGTTACATAACTATGGAAATAAGTTGCATCATTCACGTATAACGGCACAAAGGAATAAAGGCGCAACGGCACAATGGCATAAGGGCAGAACGGCAAAACGGCAGCTCGGTATAACGACAGTGAAGCTAAAGAAGGGGAAAAAAGGAGAAAAAGGGATTGGGAAACTAAAAGACGATTAGGTTATGGCTGTTTCTAAAACCGTAAATTGTTTGAAAGTGATATCCGTATACGGCAAAAGTAATTGCATCAACCATCAGGGTCATAAGTTTATCATCATCTGCGAGATTAACCGATGTTTCAGCATTGAAAACAAATGGATACTTATGTGCCTGCATCCATTTTTTCATTGCAGGAAGCATAGCGGATACTGTTATCAAGCCAGGCAGAGGCACAGCTGCTTTCCTTGAGATAAATCGCAATGCATACTTAAAACTCCAGAATGAAGCAGGATATTTCGGAAAAATTAACAGGACTTTCATTGATTATTAACATTTCAATTTCTGAAAAATTGTTTTGTTAAGAATAACAGTCTGTCAGTTAGAATATTCTGTTATTTTTTAGGAGACATCAACAGTACAACGCCACCGGCCCCCATAACTGCAATACCTATTAAAGGAGACCAGCTCAGATGATGCGGTTTATTTGCAGTTATTTTAAGACTTCCGATATCTACTACCTTCTCCCTGGTAAAAAAAGTAAACGCGGTAAAAATGGTTAAAATCAATCCGAGGATTAATATTAAAAATCCGACTTTTCTCATTTCAATTTCATTATAAAAATTGCTGAAAGGTAGAAGAATGTCATAGTAAAACAGTTATACAATTGTGAATAAATGTTACATTATTTACATATCAGGGCACAATGGCGCAAAGGCACAATGGTACAAAGGTAAATGGGAGATGAGGGGTATGGGCAGATCCAATAAAAAAAGGTCCTGCTTTACACAGGACCCCTAACTATAAATGTCTTATATAATATTCAAATTACACCAGTTTAACATTTATGGCATTTAATCCTTTCTTACCTTCCTGAAGATCAAAAGTTACTTCATCATTTTCCCTGACTTCATCACTCAGACCCGATACATGCACGAAGTATTCTTTTTCCGATGCACCGTCCTTAATAAATCCAAATCCCTTGGCGTTATTAAAAAATTTTACTGTTCCTGTACTCATAATTATATTTTTAATATTTGGCAAAGTATACAATATATTCGGGTTAATGCCTTTATTTTCAATAAATCGTATTAAATCCGAGGTTTATTCATTATAACCCTGGATTCAGTGTGTCAGGTATTTTAAAATTTAACCTTCTTATAAAAAATTCTTTTGGTAATTTCTGCAGCAAGAATATAGATCACAACTATCAGCATCAGTAGTAAATATGTTGAAAGTGTAAGAGGACTGAATCCAAAGATCTTTCCCAGCGGTGTGAATGGGAATATTAATGTTATAACAGCGATCGATAATGTTGCTATAAGAAGATATTTGCCGGGTTTGCTTCTGAAAAATGGTTTTCTGCTCCTGATTACCAAAACGATCATTGATGCCGAGATAACCGATTCCAGAAACCATCCGGTTCTGAACTGACCCTCGTTTGCATGTAATACAAGCAATAGCAGGCCAAATGTCATGTAGTCAAAGAATGAGCTTACCAATCCGAAGGTGATCATAAACTTGCGTATAGCCTTAATATCCCATCGCCGAGGATAGTCAATCATCTGTTCATCAACATTATCTGTGGCGATTGTCATTTCCGGAAAGTCGGTCATGAGGTTGGTGAGAAGTATCTGTTTAGGAAGCAATGGAAGGAAAGGAATAAAAAGCGATACTCCGGCCATACTGAACATATTGCCGAAATTGGCGCTTGTGGCCATAAAGACATATTTTAGCGTATTGGCAAATGTAGTTCGTCCTTCTCTGACACCCTCAACCAGTACTGCCAGGTCTTTTTCCAGAAGGACAATATCAGCTGCATCCTTGGCAACATCTGCTGCTGTATCCACTGAAATCCCCACATCGGCAGCATGAAGAGCCGAGGCATCATTGATCCCGTCTCCCATATATCCCACAACATTGCCAGCCTTTCTCATCGCAATAATGATCCTTTCTTTCTGGTTGGGCTCTATTTCGGCAAAGACATCGACGGAACCAACACTTCTGAGCAAAGCCGCATCGCTCATCTGACGAAGTTCAGGACCGCTTATTATTTTATTATCGGCCAGCCCCATCTTTTTACTGATGCTGGCCGCAACAAGATGATTGTCACCAGTGATGATCTTAAGAGACACTCCAAGAGTCTTCAGCTTTGCAATAGTGTCGATGATATTTGCTTTTGGAGGATCAAAGAGTGTGAGAAAACCCAGGAATATCATCTCCTTCTCATCACTTTTGTTTATAGGAGTATCCGTCGGCATGTTTTTATAGGCTATACCTAAGGTACGAAACCCGTTATTGCTGAATTCTTCAAAGTGTTTCTGGATCTTTTCCTTCTCAGATCCGAGATCAATAACAGTTCCTTCCCTGGTTTCCGTGGATGAGCACACTTCCAGAATGTTTGTCAATGCACCTTTTGTTACCATAAAATGAGAATTTCCCTTTACGACAGCTATGGTCAGGCGTTTCCGGATGAAATCATACGGAATTTCATCCTGTTTCCGGTAGTCCGACAGGTCAATCTTACGATAATCAAGAATAGCCTTATCAATGGGGTTTGTAAATCCTGTTTCGTAAAAAGCATTGAGATAAGCAAACAGGAATACCTTATCGTTAGCCTCTCCGTTGACATCCAGCGCTGATTCTACCTGAACAGTCCCTTCAGTGAGGGTACCGGTTTTATCCGAGCAGATAACATTCATGCTTCCGAAGTTTTCTATAGAAGCAAGCCTCTTGACGATTACCTTCTTCTGAGCCATTTTTTTTGCACCATGAGCCAGGTTGATACTGATAATGGCCGGTAATAACTGAGGGGTCAACCCTACTGCAAGGGCCAGTGAAAAAAGAAAAGATTCAAGGACAGGCCTGTGCAAATAAACATTTATAGCAAAAATGATAACTACCAGAAATATAGTAACTTCTCCAAGAAAATAGCCAAATCTCCGTATGCCCCGTTCAAATTCGGTTTCGGGCGGTTTGAGTTTAAGCCGTTCCGAAACCATGCCAAACTCGGTGTTTTTTCCTGTAAGTGTGACCAATGCTTTAGCGCTTCCGCTTACAATGTGGGTTCCCATCCAAACGGAGTTTGTCCGTTTTGAGAGAGCAGTATCCGCTGCAAGTACTGCAACATATTTTTCAACCGGGAATGTTTCCCCGGTAAGCATCGCTTCATCGACAAAAAGGTTTTTAGATTCAAGAAGCAGGCAGTCTCCGGGTACGATATCACCTGCACTCAGTACAACGATATCTCCCGGTACAACATCTTCAATATGAATATCCTGTTGACCTCCGTCGCGTAATACAGCTGTTTTTATCTGTACAATTGCAAGTAATTTTGCGACCGCATCGGATGCACCATGTTCCTGCCAGAATCCAAGCAGTCCGCTTATGAGTACTATTGTAAAAATTATTGAAGCATCAACAATATTGTGTAAGAATAGTGATAGTCCCGTTGCAAATAAGAGAATGAGAATAATGGGACTTTTGAACTGACCAATAAGGAGAGTAAAAACATCTGATCGTTTCTGAGGTTTCAGGCGATTTGCGCCATACTGAATGAGGCGTTTCTTTGCATCTTCGGTTGTAAGACCTGTTGCTGTTGATTTAAAATTGCCAAGTAATTCTGCGATGGATATGCTCCAGAAAGGTTTTGAGGTTGGGTCCATTATTGTCGGTTCCTGATAATTTATGTTTTATTATCTAAGTAAATAGTTTTTTAATCAAATTGTTCAATGTTGCAAGATTTATAGGTTTTGAAACATATTCATTGCATCCGGCAGCAATAGCTTCTTCCCTGTCACCGGCAAGTCCATAAGCTGTTTGCGCAATTATGATCACTTTTTTGTTAAATTCACGAATCTGCCTTGTTGCTTCATACCCATCCATTTCGGGCATTTTAATATCCATAAGGACCAGATTGATGTCGGGATTCTTTCGGCAGGCTTCAACAGCTTTGACTCCATTATCGACCTTAATCATTTCTTTGCAGATTGGCCTGGTAGCTATTGAAATAAATGCCTGAGAGTTTTCGTCATCCTCGGCTATAAGGATTTTAAGGTTTTTTATATGGCTTTCAGTTGAACTATCCAGTGTGTCAGCAATACCGGCAATATTTTCCTGCTGTTTTGGATAATCCGGAATAGTAAAATGGAATATTGAGCCGATTCTTTTTCCGGGAATATTTGAAATTGCGCTATCCGAATAATCATCAACCCAGATTTTACCCCCTAGAAGTTCAACGTAAGCTTTTGATATAGACAATCCCAACCCTGCACCTTCATAATTCCTGCTCAATGATTCGCTGCCCTGCCTGAATCGTTCAAAAATTAAATCTTTTTGGTCCGGTGTGACGCCAATTCCAGTGTCTATTACAAAAAATTCGAGCCAGTTGGCCTTTTTTTCATAACCAAATTTAATAAATCCGGATGTTGTAAACTTTATAGCATTATCAACCAGATTAATGAGTATTGCAGTGACTTTTTCCTTGTCAGTCTTAATAATGGTTTTTTGAGAGGGTAATGGATTTTTATAGGAAATCTGCAAATTTTTTTTCTCAGCTTCCGGTTTGAAGAAGTTAAAAACATACTCAAGCTGTTCGTTTATATCCGTTTCTGAAATAGTAATTTCCATTTGTCCCGATTCTATTTTTGACATACTGACAATATTGTTTATTATATTGAGCATACGGGCGCCACTTTTCTCAATAATATCAATATATTCCTTCTGCTCCTCACCGGTAAGCATCGGTTCTTTCAGCAGTTCTGTAAAACCCAGAATTCCGTTCATAGGCGTTCTGATCTCGTGGCTCATATTAGCCAGAAAAGCTGTTTTCAGAAGATCGCTCTCTTCAGCTTTTTCCTTAGACTGAATCAGTTCTATCTCAAAACGCTTGCGTTGTGTGATATCGCGGCCTATACCCAGAATACCGATAATTTTGTTCCGGGAATCAAACATTGGTGCTTTGATAGTCTCCAGATAAACACGGTGACCGTCCTCTGCGAAAGTGACCCATTCTTCGTTACTGACGGGTTTACCTTCTATCATTGCCTTCCGGTCATTTTCCCGGAAGAAGTCGGCTAATTCCTTATCTATGAAATCATAATCGGTTTTACCGATTATTTCTGCTTCCCTGGCCCCGAAGAACCGTTCAAACATAGTGTTGCAGGAAAGATATTTCCCATCCATATCTTTTGACCAGATCAGGTCAGGTATAGTTTGCAAAAGAGTGCGCCGGCGCAGTTCTGAATCGATCAGCGCATTTTCTTTCTTTTTACGTTCCGTAATATCGCGAATATTACATTGGATAATTTTCTTATGGTTTTCCAGATAAACATTGCTTACAAACTCTACATTTATCTTTCTGCCATCGGCTGTTTCAAGCGGCAAATTCTCATAACGAACATATTCCTGCTGCTGTAATTCCTGAAATTTTTCTTTATTTGCTGCTATATCTCTGAATAATCCTATTTGCCATATCTCCTTCTCAATGAATTCCTCCTTTGTGAACCCTAACAGATTAATCAGAAAGGGATTAGCATCGATTATCTTTCCGGTTGTCGTATCAAGTATCAGTATTCCGTCTTTGGCAGATTCAAAAAGGCGACGATATCGAAGCTCGGAAGAAATTAATTTTTCCTTTAATATCGATTCAGGTGTTTTTTGTTTCGATTTTATTTTATGACCTTTAATTACAGATAATTTCATAGCCAATTGATTAAACAGAGAGCAATTTGAAATGAAGAGCATTAAGTTTTTAAATCATTCAATCGAACAGATGTCTTATTGTCGATGAACTAACTACCTATTTACCTACAAATCATCTTTATCTTCATCGAGATCGTTGTGATCATCTCCGCCTAAGCTATAATAATTATTCTCTTCATCTTCACTTCCGATCATTTCCAGTTCATCATCCAACTCTGCGCCCGGAATATCCAAATCGCTACCGGGTAAATCGATGCCAGATTCTTTATCAATATCTGACAGCGCATCATCAATTCCAACCAATGTTTTTCTTCTGGAAGGATCTTCAGGATCGAGGCCCGGTTCTTCTTTAAATTTATTGTATATATCCTCACTATCTGGATATAATGGGTATTCGAGGAGATTATCTTTCTCTTCATTGGCTTTCATTACATCAAACGGATTATCGTTCAATTCCTTTTTCATAGTATTCATGGATTTAAACAGAATCAGGCACCTTTAAAACGGCCCGATTGTTCCAGTTTCATTGTCATGTCTTCCTGTCCTTTATTAATAAGTTCAACTTCACATGAAATTGTTACTTCGTCACTTACCATTAAGCCTCCGGTTTCAATTGATGCATTCCATACCAGGCCCCAATCGCTTCTTTTTATAGCTCCTGAAACTGTAAAACCGGCTTTTTCATTTCCCCAAGGGTCTTTTATAAATCCTCCGAATTGCACATTCAGTTTCACATTTTTTGTGATACCAAGCATGGTTAATTCTCCCCATAATTCCTGATTGCCATCAGCTGAAGGCTTTCCCATCGTACTTGAGGTAAAAGTTATCTGTTTATGGTTTTCCACATCAAAGAAATCCTTACTTTTCAAATGTTCATCACGTTTTGCATCTCCGGTAACAATGGAGGCTGGATCTATCCACAAATCGATTTCAGCAGTTGTAAAGTCATTTGAATTTGTATAGATACTTGCATCGAATGTTTTAAATACACCCTTAACATGTGCTATCATTAAATGCCTAACTTTAAAGGCAAATTCGCAATGAGCCTGGTCAATTGACCATCTTGTTTGTGTCGTAACTAATGATTTTTCCATTTTTCATATTATGATTAAATACAAAGATGTTGTCATTTTGCCCGATAATTGTTATATAACTTTCTAAAGAAGTTACATTATTCACATATTCTTTGAAGTGATATTTCAGCAGCAGGTTTGAACCTGTGCCCTTTTTGATGTCTCAGATTGTCCGGCCAGGAAGCCACCAAGGCCCATTGAAATGCACCCTGCAGTTATTTCAGCCAGGCCTGAAACTATAATCAGATGATTTGTATTAAGAACACCGCTTAATCCTGCAGTAAGAGCGAACGGAACAGTAAGTCCGTCTGACATCCCAATTATGATGTCCTTTACAAGATTAGTATTTTTATTATGTTTTTCTTCCATTTACAATTCTCTTGCGCGAAAATAAGAATCCCATATAATATACATGATATTATGAACTTTACGGGAATCGCTGATGTTGTAAACAATTTTGTTTGAATATCTCATTGACTCAAAGAGGTCCCTAAGGAATGATATCCTACTGCTTTCGTACCCGTATCTGCTTTAAGAGTTTTTGATATTTATAGGAAATAATCAGTTTCTCCTTTTTTATCTGATGTGTTTAAAATATTGTATTTCCCGTTCATGTTTTTTTGCTTCTTCTATTGTCTCAAAAGTTCCGAGATTCCTGCGTTTTTTTGTTTCCGGGTTTATTTTAATGGAATAAATGCGGTATCCACCGGATTTTAATTTCCGTATCATAATAATAATTTTTATTTATCCAGACGGTAAAATTTATTCACTTGTTTTACCATCAAATTCTTCATCTTTTTTTTCTGCATCTTCTTTTGTGGTTCTTATGGTGCCATCCTGATGATTGGGCGGTCCATATATTGTGTACATTTTTAATTCGTTTTTTGGATCTGCATTTATAACATTATGCTTCGCGCCCGCAGGTACGAGAATTACATCGCCATCCTTAATCTGATATTCATTTCCATCAATAATGCATTTCCCTGTTCCGCTTTCAAACCTGAAGAACTGATCGTTTTCAGGATGGATTTCTGCACCAATGTCTTCTCCTGGTTTTAAGGTCATTAGAACAAGTTGAAGATGTTTGCCGGTGTATAACACTTTTCGGAAATTTTTATTTTCCAGTGTATCTTTTTCAATGTTGCTTTTAAATCCTTTCATAATTATATTTATTTATGTTAAAAAATATTGTTTTCCTGATTTAAAACAGATATTTGAGCTTATTAAAGTGTTTAGAATTAAATTTATTTTTTATCATTCATGACTGTTAAAAGCAGTTTGGCTACTGCTTCTGATGAAGCAGGGTTCTGACCGGTAATTAATAGCCCATCTTCTTTAATATATGAACTCCAATTGTCTCCTTTGCTGTAATGTGCTCCCAGTTTTTTAAGTTCGTCTTCTAATAAAAATGGCACTACTTTAGTTAATTTAACTGCTTCTTCCTCTGAATCTGAAAAACCAGTTACCTCCTTACCCTTTACTAAAGGTTCGCCACCGGGCGCTTTAGCTTTAAGTAGTGCCGCCGGTGCGTGACATACAAATGCCAAAGGCTTATTGTGTTTAAAAAAGTCTTCTATTAAAGCAACTGATATTCCATCAACTGCAAGATCCCACAATGGTCCATGACCTCCCGGATAAAAAACTGCATCATAATCTGCCTCATTTATTTCATTTAGTTTTAAGCTATGAGCTACTTTATCTATCAGATCATAATCACCATAAAACCTTTTGGTGGCAAGAGTTTGTGTATCAGCAGATTCACTTTTAGGATCGGCCGGTGGTTGACCCCCTTTTGGAGAAGCTATGGTCACCTCTGCACCTGCATCAGCCAGAACATAGTAGGGTGCTGCAAATTCTTCAATCCAGAAACCGGTTTTTTCACCGGTATTTCCCAGGTCTCCATGGGAAGTAAGAACCATAAGTACTTTCATGATTATTATTTATTAGGCTTAAATTTTTACGATCATTTTTCCTTCATTTTTTCCTTCGAAGAGATCAAGAAAAGCTTGTGGAATATTTTCAAATCCATAGACAATTGTTTCGGAATAAGTGAGCTTTGCTTCCTTGAGCCAAACGGCCAACTGCCTGACCGCTTCGGGGAATTTCGAGGCGAAATCACCCACAATAAACCCTCTCATCATGGCGCTTTTTGTTAAAAGTATTGTTTGAATTCGGGGTCCGACAGGTGCCTTGGTTTCATTGTAAAGAGATATTGCGCCACAAACCGGCAGTCTGGCATGTTTGTTAATGTTAGCCAAAACCGCATCTGAAATATCACCTCCAACGTTATCAAAATATATATCAACACCGTTTGGACAAGCATTTTTTATTGCTTTACTCAAATCAGGAGAAGTTTTATAATTAATAGCATTATCAAATTTGAATTTTGATTTAAGAAGTTCTGCCTTTTCATCTGAACCTGTTATCCCCACTACCGAGCAACCCAGAATTTTCCCAATCTGACCCACCACACTTCCCACTGCTCCTGCAGCCCCTGATACCACAATTGTTTCACCTGCCTTTGGGGCTCCGATTTCAATCAACCCCAGATAAGCAGTAATGCCAGTCATTCCCATTATTCCAAGGTAAGATGATAATGCAGAAATATTCTGATCGACCTTTTTTAAACCTTTTCCATCTGAAATCTGATATTCCTTCCATTCCAGCATTCCTGAAACAAAATCTCCCTTTGTAAATTCAGAATGGGTAGAGTCTATAACCTCGGCTATAATGCCTGATTGTATTGGTTTGCCTATTTCAAATGATGGAACGTACGATTTGGAATCACTCATCCTTCCCCTCAGATAAGGATCTACAGAAACATATAATGTCTTTAATAACACATCTCCGGATGTGGGAACCGGGATTGCATCACTTGAAAACCTGAAATCAGTTAAAGCAGGTTTTCCCACGGGTCGTTTATTTAACAGAATTACTTTATTCATTTTCTTTTTCTTTGAAATTATTTAAACTTAATAGTTGAGATTGACAAATATTTTACCTGTTTCTGACTTAGTTGGATAAATCTTAAATACAAAACGACATTTACACCCAGCGGATATGCTGCAGTCATCTGACCTTCCGGTAATTCAGCATCGTCCAATACATAAGTCCAGTTCATCTTAACCGATATTGAAAAGTTAACTGAGAATATATTCTGATTATTGATTCTAAGTATTTAAAATACAAAGTTGATTCCCTTTCATTTGAAAATTGTTACACATCTTTCTAAAGAAGTTATATAATTCACATCTTAAGAGAGATAAATTGTTAACCAATTTTATTTTATCCCATATCCTTTCGTGAAAAAAGTAACGAATTTGGGTATAGATATTACTCACAATCATAAAACCAGGTGCAACCTTAATTTTGTCTGTAAACAGATAAATTGCAACAAAACCCATAATTAAAATAGCAACTCTGTAACTTATTGTTTTTATAATGAACCTGCAAAATGTTTCTTCAGAATGATGTGCAACAGGGAAAAGTTTTTCTATCATATCCTGAGATCTATATAGCTTAATTAATAAGAACCCAATCAGATTTTTTCCTTTGTAAGTGTGGAGTCAGATTCCGTGAGAAAAGCTTTCAGAATGAAGTAGATAATCTGATTATTGTGCCAGATAACCGCCGTCAACTTCGACAGCGGTTCCTGTCATAAATGAACTATCTTCAGAAACCAGAAAAATAAAGACTGATGCTATCTCTTCAGATTTTCCCAGCCTTTTAACAGGGTGCAGACCAACGATATATTTCTTTAAATCAGTATTTTCACTGATTCCTGCATTTGAGAGTAAAGGTGTGTCAATAAAACCCGGGCAAATTGCGTTGATCCTTATTCCTTCAGCTGCATATTCAAGCGCCGCGGTTTGAGTAAGCCCAAGAATTCCATGTTTTGCCGCAACATAATTTGAAGAATTGGCAAAACCTACTTTCCCCAAAATAGAAGACATATTTACAATGACCCCTGACTTTTGCTTTGACATCTGGACAAGTTCAAGTTTCATACAGTAAAAAACACCGTTAAGGTTAATGTTAATTACTTTTAACCAGCCTTCTTTGCTCATCTCCCCAACTTTATTTGCTTCACCCCCTATACCAGCATTGTTAAGAGCAATATCAAGTGTTCCGAATGCTGATATAGCTTTATTAATTGCAGCTTGTACCTGGGCAAATTCTGAAACATCACACTCAACAAATATTGCTTTTGAGTTTTCTTTTCTGATAACTGCCATAGTTTTTTCAGTTATATCAGATTTCAGATCAGCGATTACTATATTCGCTCCCTCCTTTGCTGCTGCCAGAGCACATTCTTTCCCTATACCAGATAGCCCGCCTGTTATAAAAGCAGTCTTGTTTTCCAGTCTTTTCATATTGTTTTGAATCATCTGAGTTTCAGCAAATGATTAATAGAATACAGAGAGCAGTTCAAAACGGATGAACTGCTTTTATTAAACTAGGCATACATTTTTAAAGATGTATATCCTTCAGATAAACAAAAACCCCAAATACTTTTAGAAGCCATACAATAACCACCACCACAACTACTGCGTTGAGAATGTTCTTTATTTTATGGTCCATTGGGATATAATTGTTGACAAGCCACAGTAGGACACCTGCAACAATCAGTACGATTAAAATAGTTAATAATGGCATAATTTTGATTTATTAGTTTAACTCAAAGGTAGTCTGCCCAGTTTCCTCACGCGTTACATAACTCTTAGAAAGAGTTACATTATTCACGCATTTTGGCATTTAGGAATTTGTTGTGATAATCATAAAAATGCAATAATTATGTAACTTCTTTCATTATTAATGTAACACTTATCCCATGTTATATCCATAAAATTGGGCTGAAATTTAAACGAGGCAAATCAGAATTAAACAGCTGCAATTCAGGTCTCATTTTGTTTTTTTCTAAAGACAAGTTGTACATGAAAATAGGACCCGCATTAATTAACGAATCACTACATCGTCTAAAATCGCATCTGTGGGAAAATGATCTTTCACAAAAATATGCTGATGGTGAGCCTCCACTGAGTTCGGAATTATTCAGTACCGAACAGATGGAGCAGTATGGCAAAATTCTGGCAGGATTACATATCCTCGGCCCCAGAGTTGACCCTGACCAGAAACTGCTTTCACGTCTTGCAGAAAATGAAACTATACTTCTTGAGGTGCACGATCTGATATCCGACGCATTAAAGGCCAATCGTCAGATTACTCCCGCCGGTGAATGGTTGCTTGATAATTTTTATTTAATTGAAGAGCAGATCCGCACCGGGAGAAGACATTTGCCCAGGGGATATAGTATGGAACTGCCCCGTTTGCTTAGTGGTTCGTCAGCAGGACTTCCGCGTGTTTTCGATATCGCAAAGGAAATCATATCACATGGAGAAGGACATATCGATCCTGAAAACCTTCGTCGTTTTGTAACTGCTTATCAAACCATTACACCTTTAAAACTGGGTGAATTGTGGGCTATTCCCATAATGTTAAGGCTGGCCCTGATTGAGAACCTGCGCCGTATTGCTGTGAGGGTAGCTGCAGGCAGAGTAGACAGAGACCTTGCAGATTCATGGGCTGACAAGATGATTGAGATAGCAGAAAAGGACCCTAAAAGCCTGATCCTGGTAATTGCAGATATGGCAAGATCTCATCCCCCCATGTCGACACCGTTCGTTTCGGAATTTGCAAGAAGATTACAGGGTCAAAGTCCGGCACTGGCATTTCCATTGACATGGATTGAACAACGGCTGTCTGAATCACATCAGACCATTGTTCAGTTAATTCAATATGGAAATCAGCAACAGGCAGCAGATCAGGTATCTATAAGCAACAGCATAGGTAGTCTTCGTTTCCTGAGCTCTTTGGACTGGCGTGAATTTGTTGAAGCGCAAAGCTATGTGGAACATGTTTTGCATGACGACCCTGCCGGGGCATATATCTTAATGGATTTTCATACACGTGACCACTACCGTCATGTTATAGAAAAGGTGGCAAAAAAAACTGAACTTTCTGAAATTGAAATAGCCCGGAAATCGATAGTTCTTGCAAAAAACGGAGCTGAATTGCATGGAAAGAATGATCGCACTGCCCATGTTGGGTATTGGCTTATTGGTAAAGGCCTGTCACAGCTTGAGGATCTTGTAAAAATAAAATATTCCCTTTCATTGGTATTTAAAAAAACTATCTTCCGTTTTCCTCTGTTTTTCTATCTGGGTTCAATAATAGTGCTGACTTTAGTTTTAAGCTGGTGCGTATTGGAAAAAGCGAAGGGCGATGGAATTGGCGTATGGCAATTATGGGTACTTGGTTTTCTCCTTACTTTATGTATAAGTTATCTTTCGATTGCTTTTGTGAACTGGTTGGTCACAATTTTTGTCAGCCCAAATCCATTGCCGCGACTTGATTACTCAAAAGGGATACCATTGGAATCAAGAACATTGGTTGTAGTACCTACCATGCTCTTAAGCATAAGCAATATTGAAGATCTGGCAGAAGCCTTAGAGGTCAGATTTCTGGCAAATCAGGATAAGAATCTTTATTTTGGGCTGTTAACCGATTTTAAAGATTCGACGCAGGAAAAATCGGAGGATGATGATCAGCTTATTCAGGCGGTCAGTATAAAAATCAATGAACTAAACGAAAAATATAAGAAAGGAAACAGGGATACATTTTTTCTTTTTCATCGTCCGCGAAAATGGAATCCAAAAGATCGTATCTGGATGGGTTATGAACGAAAAAGGGGAAAACTGGCAGATCTGAATTCTTTATTGCGGGGAGGATCTGAAAAAGTTTTTTCGCTTATAATAGGCAATACATCATTATTAAGCAATGTCAAATACGTTATTACACTTGATACAGATACACAATTGGCCCGCGATTCTGCCAGGCAATTTATCGGGGCTATGTCGCATCCTCTGAACAAACCAAAATATGATACAATTAAAAGACGGGTAACAGAAGGATACAGTATTCTTCAACCAAGGGTTGCCGTAAGTCTACCGGGAACATACCGGTCAAAATATGCAATGTTGTTCGGTAGTGAAGCCGGAATAGATCCGTATACGCGTGCAATATCTGATGTCTATCAGGATCTGTTTGGAGAAGGATCTTTTATTGGTAAAGGGATTTATGATGTTGATGCATTTACGCAGGCTCTGAAAGACAGATTTCCGGAAAACAGGATTCTGAGCCATGATCTTCTGGAAGGTTGTTATGCCCGCTCAGGATTGTTAAGCGATGTGCTTTTATTTGAAGAGTATCCTGCTAGTTACAAGACAGATGTGACTCGTCGGTCGCGCTGGATAAGGGGTGATTGGCAGTTGCTCCCATGGCTTTTGCCAATTTTGCCCAGATTTAATAATGCTCCCAGGAAAAACCCTCTATCTCTTTTATCGTGGTGGAAAATTCTGGATAATCTGAGACGCAGTCTTGTTCCATTTGCACTTACTTTACTTTTGTTAACAGGCTGGACCATATTATCGTCTCCATGGTTCTGGACCCTTGTTGTAATCGGGATTATTTTGATTCCTTCATTGATTCATTCTGCTGTTTACCTGATACAAAAACCTGAGGAGGTCTTATTAAGACAGCATATAAAGGGAGCAATAGAATCGGTTTTAAGGCAATTGTACCAATCAGCATTTGTGCTTGTTAGTCTTCCATACGAGGCATACTACAGTTTGAATGCTTTATTAAGAACATGCTGGAGGTTGTTTATTTCAAAAAAACGTCTTCTGGAATGGAATTCTGCAACAAAAGCTGAATGTCACAGCAGGTTTGCGCTCATTGAATCCTTTCGGACCATGTGGGCATCACCATTAGTTGCAATTCTTACCGCAACCTCGCTTTTTCTTTTCTTTCCTGAAACGCTTTTAATGGTTTGGCCAATTCTGGGACTTTGGTTAATTTTCCCGGTTATTGTATGGTGGATAAGTGACCCTCTTGTCGAATATTCCGCAAAACTGTCTGATATACAATATGGATTTCTCAGGCAGTTATCACGGAAAACATGGTCCTTTTTTGAAACATTTGTTGGGCCCTCAGATAACTGGTTACCTCCCGATAACTATCAGGAGCATCCTGTTTCAGTGATAGCTCACCGGACATCGCCAACTAATATGGGCCTTTCGCTTCTTGCCAACCTGTCAGCATATGATTTCGGTTATATTTTTACCGGAGAGCTACTCAACCGGACAAATAATGCTTTTGTCACAATGCGATCTTTGGAAAGATACCAGGGACATTTCTTTAACTGGTATGATACTCAGTCTTTGAAGCCACTAAAGCCGTTTTATATCTCATCTGTCGACAGCGGGAACCTTGCCGGTCACCTGTTAACTCTGCGACAGGGACTTCTTTCCCTGCCAGATCAGTTAGTACCGGGAGTAAGGATTTTTGAGGGAATTGATGACACATTACAAATATTAATAAATAAGTCGGGGAAATCAATTACGAATGAGATTATACAGTTCAGAAGATATTTGAATGTGATTTTAAAAGAAACGCCTGATTCGATTGGTTATCTGTTTAAATGCCTTGAAAGACTTTCAATATCTTCAACTGAAATTGTTAATACATTAAATGCCGACAGCGGAACTCAATACAGATTTTGGGCAAATAATCTTTCACGTCAATGCCGGAGCGCTTTTGATGAATTAACGCAATTGATTCCATGGCTATTACATCCGTATTCTATTGAAATACAGAACGCCTTTCCAGGTATGAATTCTATTCCAACATTGCGGGGAATCGTCACCTGGCCTCTATTATCAATGGAGGTAAACTTCGGAGACCTGAAAATTAAAGATGAGGTCAAAAGTCTTTTCAGAAAAGCGAGTGAAAATGCACAGGAAAAGATTAAACTAATTGAATCTTTAGTAAACCAGTCGGGTGCTTTTGCTGATATGGAGTATGGTTTTCTTTATGATATATCGGCTCATTTACTAACAGTAGGCTATAATGTTGAGGACCGGCGACGCGATTCGAGTTATTATGATTTATTGGCATCCGAAGCAAGATTATCGAGTTTTGTAGCTATTGCCCAGGACAAGATACCACAGGAAAGCTGGTTTGCGCTCGGGCGCCTTCTTACAAATATAAATGGTGATCCGATTCTCCTTTCATGGAGTGGTTCAATGTTCGAGTATCTTATGCCGCTCATAATTATGCCCGAATATGACAATAGCTTACTTAATGAAAGCTGCAAATCGGCCGTAAAAAGACAGATAGAATATGGAAGATTAAGAGGAGTGCCCTGGGGTATTTCGGAATCGGGATACAACAGCGTTGATGTCCATCAAAATTATCAGTATCGGGCATTTGGAGTACCTGGTCTGGGACTTAAAAGAGGACTCTCTGAAGATCTGGTTATAGCACCTTATGCAACGGCTCTTGCACTAATGGTTATGCCGGCTGAAGCATGCGATAACCTGGAGCGTCTTTCTGGCGAAGGATTCATGGGTGAATTTGGTTTCTATGAAGCGATTGATTATACGTCCATAAGGCTGCCAAGGGGGCAGACTAAGGCTGTAATACGGTCTTTTATGGCACATCATCAAGGGATGAGTTTTCTCTCTCTGGCCTATTTTTTACTCAACAGGCCGATGCAAAAAAGGTTTGAGTCTAATCCTGAATTTCAGGCAACATTATTATTGCTCCAGGAAAAAATACCAAAGGCTACAACGTTCTTTTCACACATTTCCGCAGTAACAAATGTTCGTACAACCGCAAACAATCAGGAAGCACCATTTCGAATATTTGGTACACCTGATACTTTATTCCCGGAAGTCAACTTATTATCAAATGAGGGAAGGTACAGGGTTATGATTACAAATTCCGGTGGTGGATACAGTCGCTGGAAAGATATTGCCGTGACTCGCTGGCGGGAAGACAGCACACAGGATAACTGGGGAGCTTTTTGTTATATACGTGACGCCGAAAATGGGAACTTCTGGTCAGCTACACATCAACCTACTCTCAGGAGAGCTGAAAAATATGAAGCCATTTTTTCAAAAGGCCGTGCGGAATTTCGCCGTCGTGATTTCGATATTGATACTCATACAATGATTGTTGTCTCCCCTGAAGATGATATTGAATTGAGAAGAGTTCATCTTATAAACCGCACCAGGATAAAAAGGGTTATCGATATTACAAGTTATGCAGAGGTTGTACTGACGCCGGATGCAGATGATTTAGCACACCCTGCATTCAGTAATCTTTTTGTTCAGACAGAAATTATACCGCAGCGACAGGCAATTCTCTGTACCAGGAGGCCCAGATCAGTAGATGAACGTTCGGTGTGGATGTTTCACCTTATGGCAGTTCATGGTGCTGAGATCAGGAATATTACCTACGAGACGGACCGTCTGCAATTCATTGGAAGGGGAAACACTCTTGTATCACCCATTGCGATGACAGATTCCAAATCGCTTACCGGAAGTCAGGGTTCAGTTCTCGATCCGATTGTTGCCATACAATATCAGATAGTTCTGGAACCTGAGGGGTCTGCAGTAATAGATATAGTTACAGGCATCGGAGAAACAAGGGTAGGAGCGCTAAACCTGATAGAAAAGTATCAGGATAAACAAATTGCCAACAGAGTTTTTGAAATGGCCTGGACACACAGCCAGGTGGTATTGCGACAAATTAATGCTTTTGAAACGGATGCTCAGTTGTATGGCCGGCTTGCCAGTTCGGTCATCTTTGCCAATTCATCGCTGAGGGCCGACCCGGGAATCATTATAAAAAACCGTCGGGGACAGTCCGGTTTGTGGGGGTATTCCATTTCAGGTGATTTGCCGATAGTGCTTTTACAAATTGAAGACCCGTCGAACATAAATCTGGTACGTCAGCTGGTACAGGCACATGCATACTGGAGATTAAAAGGATTGGCAGTCGATCTTGTAATATGGAACGAGGACAGGGCAGGTTACCGTCAGGCACTCCAGGAACAGATTATAGGACTAATAGCTGCAGGAATTGAAGCTAATGTTGTTGACCGGCCGGGAGGAATATTTGTACGCTCTGCGGATCAGATATCAACAGAGGACCGGATCCTTTTTCAGACCGTAGCCCGCGCTATTATCAGTGATTCCAGGGGAACTCTGGAAGATCAGATTAAACGGCGCGGCTTTGGAGAGTTATCAGTTTCACGTTTCAAGCCTACCCGTACTTACAGGGCAAAAACTCATCCGGAGATGGTATTGCCCCGAACAGACCTGATTTTTCAAAATGGGATCGGAGGATTTACAACTGATGGAAGAGAATATGTAATTACAACATCCAAAGACAAACCAACACCTGCACCATGGGTAAATGTTCTGGCAAATAATGGATTCGGTACTGTTATTTCTGAAAATGGAATGGCTTATACCTGGGCTGAAAATTCTCATGAATATCGTCTGACGCCATGGTATAATGATCCTGTGACCGATTCAAGCGGCGAGACCATGTATCTTCGCGATGAGGAGACAGGCCATTTCTGGTCGCCAACACCTTTGACAAGCAGCGAATCAGAAATTTACCTTAGCCGTCATGGATTTGGCTATAGCGTATTCGAACATAACGAAGGCGGTATAGTTACCGAACTTTGGGTGTATGTTGCACTGGATGCATCAGTAAAGTTTTCAGTGTTGAAAATAAGGAACGAAACGGGGCGACCATGCAAATTATCTGCAACAAGCTTCGTGGAATGGGTTTTGGGCGATATGCGGCATAAAACTGCTATGCATATTAATACCAGCGCTGATTTAAACGGCAGTGTTATATATGCCGCAAATCCTTATAATTCTGAATTTGCCAGAAGAGTTGCATTTCTGCAGACTGATGATTCATCATGTTCCATTACCTGTGACCGGACTGAATTTATCGGACGCAACGGGACACTTAGAAAACCGGCAGCAATGTTCCATTCGCGTCTTTCAGGAAGAAAAGGAGTGGCATTTGATCCCTGTGCTGCAATACAGGTCAATTTTGAGCTGGCTGCGGGCATGGGACGGGAAATAATATTCAGGCTTGGGACAGGACGCACCCTGGAGGACGCTAACAACATTATAAGCCGATTCAGAGGTTCTGTTCAGGCTTATAGCGCTCTGGAAGCCGTATGGCAATACTGGAACCATACTCTTTCTGCAGTACAGGTAGAAACTACTGATCCATCAATAAATATTCTGGCAAACGGATGGCTTTTATATCAGACTCTGGCGTGCCGGATATGGGCACGAAGTGGATACTATCAATCGGGCGGAGCATACGGATTTCGCGACCAGCTGCAGGATGTAATGGCTTTAATTCACACCAAGCCAGATATTCTGCGGGAGCATCTTATTCTTTTTGCAAGCCGGCAATTTCCGGAAGGAGACGTCCAGCACTGGTGGCATCCACCGGTTGGAAGAGGCGTTCGAACTCATTGTTCAGATGATTACTTATGGTTACCTCTGGCCGCGTGCCGTTATGTTATATCTACAGGAGATACGGGAGTTCTTGATGAAACCATTAATTTTATTGAAGGGAGACTTGTAAACCCTGAAGACGATTCTTATTATGATCTTCCGACCCAATCGGAGGGAAAAAGTTCACTTTATGAGCATTGTAAACGTTCGATCCTCCACGGGCTTAGATTCGGTGACCATGGGCTGCCACTTATTGGCACATGCGACTGGAATGATGGCATGAATAAGGTTGGAAACCTGGGTAAGGGAGAAAGCGTTTGGCTTGGCTTTTTCCTTTTTGAGGTTCTAAACCAATTTATCAAAGTGGCACTATTAAGAGGTGACTCTGAATTTGTTGCGTTCTGCAGGGAAAAAGCTATTAAAATACAACAGAATATCGAAAAGAACGGATGGGACGGGGAATGGTACCGGCGTGCATATTTCGATAACGGGTTACCTCTTGGCTCGTCAGAGAACGTAGAATGCCAGATTGATTCTATCTCTCAGAGCTGGTCTGTACTCTCAGGAGCAGGTGACACCGACAGGTCAGCAAGAGCAATGGAATCTGTCAATAGAAGACTTGTACGCAGGGACGATTCGTTGGTTCAGTTGCTGGATCCTCCGTTTGATAAATCAGATTTGAATCCAGGCTATATTAAAGGTTATGTTCCCGGAGTAAGGGAAAATGGCGGTCAGTATACTCATGCAGCTATATGGGCGGCAATGGCATTCTCAAAACTGGGAGACAGCAAAAATGCGTGGGAAATTTTTACAATGATCAATCCCATAAATCACACCAAAACTCCTGATGACGTCGCAAGGTATAAAGTTGAACCATATGTGGTTGCTGCTGATGTGTATGCTTTAAAGCCTCATGTTGGCCGTGGAGGATGGACCTGGTATACAGGGTCAGCCGGCTGGATGTATCGCCTGATTGTGGAATCTTTACTTGGTTTAAGGCTTGAAACAGACAAATTGTTTATTGAACCATGCCTTCCTTCTGACTGGATTACTACAAAAATTAATTACAGATTCAGGGAAACAATGTACAGAATTACGATAACACAATTACATGAAGGCAAAGACGAACTAATTATAATGCTTGACGGCGCTGAATGCCCTGATAAGTTCATCCGTCTGGTTGATGATCATATTGAGCATCTGGCAGAAGTAAAACTTAATTATTCTTTGCAAATCTGATGAACTTTATATTCGTGAGCTTCCTATCATTTGCTAACCATGAAAAGGGTGATCCAAATACTGGTATAGGCCAGTACCGAAGCCGATGAACGGGGAGGATCATATAACCCGGAAAAGACCACACCAAACAGAATTTCAAAAATGTCAAAAAATTGTAAAAAATCAATTCCGGCTATTCAATTTATTTTCCTGCAAATTTGATCATCTCTGAATTAAATTTTTGAGTTTCCTCCAGAAATAAGCTATGACCACTGTTCTCAAAAACTACAAGATGTGAATTTAAGATGCGGGCTTTCATCTGTTCTGCCAAATCGAAAGAACATATTTTGTCTTTTTTACCATGCATAATTAAAGTTGGAATGGTTATTTCCGCCAGATCAGCTCTCAGGTCTGTGTCACGCAAGGCTATTAAACATTGAGCTGTAGCATAAGAAGATGCACTTAAATTAATTCCAGTTAACCAGGCACCAATCCCTTCATTTAATGAAGTTTCTTCAGCAGAAAAAATCTTTGCAAAATTGGATAAAAGCTTTGGCCGATCCTTGTAGTTCAATGCAATCAAATCGTCAACCGCGCTTTTGGGTAGATTGAATTTAAAATCATCACGTTGAGTCCAGATTGGAGCTGCTGCTCCAAATAAAGCTAATTTTGAAATATGGGTTCCATTATCCCTGGCTGCAAATCGAACAGCGATGGACCCACCCATAGAAAAGCCGCCTAACACAGCATTTTTAATATCCAGTTTATTCAACACCTTTTTTATATCCAAAGCATGAACGTCGTAATTATATGCTCCGTAAGGTTTATCCGACTTACCAAAACCTCTCATTGTAATTCCGATTGCACGAAAACCAGCATTAATCAAATCGTTGTATTGATATTCATACATTTCATCACTTAATGGCCAGCCATGTATCAATATAATTGGTCTTCCTTCGCCGGCATCTGTAATGTGAAGCCGAACATTTGGTTCTACTTCAATGTACTCTGCCCTGGTAATTCCAGGCATTAATTTATCAAGCACTTTTTCCATAGTTTAAGATATATTATTTCAGTTTTTTCTTAATTCGTTTAAATTTGGACAGGCAATATGAATTTCTAGTGAACCGATCCGACAAACCTTTTTAACTGGCAATTGAATTCCTCACTATTTTCCATGTTGCTTAAATGACCTGAATGCTCTAATACTTTCAAATAAGAATTTTTAACTTTTTCATGCATAAATTTTGCCTCAGCCACAGGTGTTATTTTATCTTCTTTTCCCACAATAATAAGCACCGGTACCTTTATCTCATTAAGAATGCTGCAAGTTTCTTTTCGTACTGATAATGCAAGCAGTCCATTACAGAGCGATTGAACAGAAGTTTTCACTATCATTTCCCTTACAGAAGCAATTTCTTTAGTTCTATTAGTAAAAGATTCAGCAGCGAAAAGATTTTTTATACTCTCATCAGCGTACTTTTCGACTCCGTCATTTCTGATGCTTTCAATTGCTTTCATCCTTCTATCCTTTGCTTCAGGGGTATCGGCTTTGCAGTTTGTATCGCTCAGGATAAGAGCGCTAAAACGTTCAGCATAGTTTTCAATGGCATTTAAGGCAATATAACCCCCCATTGATAATCCGCACATTATAGTTTTGTCAATCTTCAAAGCATCCATCAGGCAGATCAGGTCTTTTGCGAATAGCTCAATTGAAAAATCTTCATTGCCGGTTTCCGAATTACCGAAGCCTCGAATATCGTAAGTAATGACACGGCAATAATTCGTGAGTGATTCTATCTGCGTGTTCCACATGGACATATTAAAGGGAAAGCCATGAATAAATATTATAGCCGGAGCTCCATACTTTCCTTCATCAGTATAACTTACCTTATGATTATTTACATTTAATCTGAAACTGTTTTCGATATCTTTCATGGCTATGTTATGAAATTTATTATTTCAAACCCGATGACATTTACAACAGGATTAAACCGGGATATTTTCTTATATCTGTTATGTCCCCATCGTACGTGATAATAACTAATATAACCACAAACCTACGTGCCAGCAGGGGGATCACAAAGTAAAATACGAAATAACACAAAGATGAAAAGAAAAGTTTTCAACTTTTCAAGACAGCCCTTTTCATTCAATAAACAGATAATCTGTCAGGCAACAGTGCCTCCGGCCTGTGAAACCAGGTAGTTCTCAATACCCATTTGCTTAATCTGCGCATTCTGTATTTCTACCCAGTCAACATGACCTTCTTCCATTTTAAGTATTTTGGTAAGAAGATCAACAGATCCCTGATCATCAACTTCCCAGGCAAGTTTTATTGCTTCATTGTATGCGTGAATAGCATGAAGTTCATCCTTGTCGTCATTACTTATCATTTCCGGTACTGTTTTGCCGATATTTATAGCATTAAGTTTGGAAACTGTCGGAGCTCCATCAAGGAAAATGATGCGCTCAATAAGCCATTCTGCATGATGCATTTCATCCATTGCCCGGTTCCTTATAGCTATGTGAAGTTTACCATAACCCCAGTTTTCGCATATTTCAGAATGTACCATGTACTGGTTTATGGCAGTGAGTTCATCAGATAGAAGTGAGTTCAGGACCGGCATTAATTTTTTACTGCCTTTCATAGTTTTTCTTTTAGTTGTATTGTTTAATGAATTACGAGAAAACGAAGTTGAGCAACTTTGGCTGCATATCCGTTACACAAATTTTGAAAATAGTTACATAATTCACGCATTTTCCGATAAGGTTTTGAGATTATTGAAAACATTAACAAACCGGCACTATACAAGGTATTTTGATATGTGAAATATGTAACATATTAATAAGAAAATGTAACAACCCATATCAAGGATTTCTGAACTTTGTATCTGTACCTGAAAATCTGCTGTTATATAAAAGCAATTAATTCAGGGCTCGATTAAATCATAAAAATTTAAGCAGGAAAATATTTGAAATAATAACTGCTACAGATAAAACTCAAAAATGGAAGTTAAAACAGATTTTAAAATTGCGAAAGTCGCACGGCCAAAAACCTATTACGACCGGTCAGCCAAATCAGCAGAAATGGTTATGGCAAACGAAGCTGTTGATAAACTGATAACAGAAGGAGGGGAAGGTTTTAATAATTATGTTAATTCTCTGGGATTATCAAAAGACTCCAATCTTATTGTACTCTCTTCAAAGCATCATTATTATTATGATTCTGAAGAAATGAATAAAGCTAAAACAGTTGTTAACCTGAAAGAACTAAACCGGATAAAGGAAATAAAGAGCCTTCTTCATTCTCATCTTCATTTTCTCCCGGTTCAATGCAATTTTATAGGATGCTTTATAAACAATAGAAAGATTGAGAGATATACATTAAGAAAAGTCGTTTCTTTGAAAGAAAAGTCCATGAATTCTGACGATGTAGATTTAGGAATAATCTCTCGTTTTCCATTTATAAACATGCTCTATAGTTTGATGGATTCAAAAACAAATACATATTTGTCTGATAAAAGTGTGGCTTTAATGCTGGGAGTTCACGGATTTAAAGTAATCGACATGAAAGAGGTTAACGGAGTTACTTTTTTTCACTCAAGGAAGGAAGGGGAAACCTTAAATTAACAGAATATTCATTGAGATCATACTTTCAGATCAGGCTGCTGTTCATTTTCAAATGCCTGAAAAAAATAAAAGGCTGACAATTTTGTCAGCCTTTTATAAAATTAACGTAACCTTCTGAAGAACCCAACTATAATATTTTGAAATCCTTAAGCTCTTTTGCAAGCTTATCCAGATCATGATTGAAATCAGTCTTAAAGGTTGCAAACTGGGTTTGTCCTAAAACTTTATAATCAGCCAGTTCCTTTTTCATGCTATTGTTCTTATCTTCAAGGAGGCTAACCTTTTTTTGATCCGTAGCCTGTTCCTTGGAATTGTTTTTTGTAATTGAAGTTCTCAAATCTGCAATGCTTTTCTCATTGCATTTGAATTTAACATCTGATTCCTTGGTAAGTTTTTGATATTCTGAAACAGAATCCTTCTGGGCTACCTTAAGATCCTGTTTTGCAACTACAACATCTTTTTTCTCTTCCTTAAGGTTTTCTCTGGCCTTTACTGACTGTTTATCAGGGACCTGTCCGTACGAAGTTGAAACTGCTCCTGCTAAAAACACCATTACAGCCAGGGATAAAACTAATTTTTTCATTTGATTCAATTTTAATGTGAATATTTTAATAATTAAATTACCCTGCAAAGATCCGTCTCTTTAAAAGGGGAACCATTACAGAATTCCTTTAATAAGTTACATCATTCACATATTGTGTTTTATATATCATCAACATTCACTTCATAACAAATAATCTTTATCTGTTATTTATTATGAGAGTCTGATCGCGACTAAGTCTATGATCTGGTTATTATAGCATAAACTTGTCAGTGGATAACACAACCTGGGTCCCCGGATATTGAACAGCCGGATCATCCTCAGCTGTAATAAAAATTTTGACAGGTTTATCAGAAGATACAGTCTTGAATGATCCTTTGAGTTGTTTTGACATGAATCCTTTAGAACTGTTTAATTGTCCTATATTTTTAGTCAGGTCCCTGTCAGTAATCATCCAGACTATAAAAGTAAGTTTTGCTGGCTGTAACCTTGTGGATTCAGCCAAATCCGAAAGAGATATCTGAATAACGTAGTTTTTGTTATTGTCTGTTTTTATTTTAACAGAACCTCTGGCTGCAGGAACAACCGCTGAACTTAAAAAACTGACGCTTGTTGCGCATGAGAAAAGTGAAAAAATGATAATCATTGCAAAAATACCCGGCAGGATATTTTTCTTAAGGTTGTTCAATCTTGTAGCTTTCATCGTGTTATTATTTAATGCATTAAAAAACTTGTCTGGTAAAAGAGAAATGATTTTTCAGATACAAAGGTGAGGCGAATAATTTCAGAATGTGTTACAGAATTTCAGAAAAGTGTTACAATATTTACAGATTGGGGAGTAAGGGCACAAAGGTGCAAAGGCATAACGGTTCAACGGTAAAAAGGTATGATGGTTCAATGGGATATGTGGCATGTGCTTTTATATAAAAGCTTAATATGTTAATAGAATTTGAGGATACTACCGGTATAACACCTGAGAAGGCTCCCCGATTTCAAAATCCCTGAATCCGAAATCATTTGTGCTGAATGAGTTCATTTTAAAAATATTCTGCCCGTTGCCTGGGATCAATGGGAAAAATGATAATGAGATCTGAAAAGTTCCAAAGACCAGGTTCTCATTTTTTATTAAGACTCCGAACCCTATCTGAGAATATAATGTCCGGTTTTTAAATCCCGATACTGCATCACCAAGCATACCTGCAGAATAAACAAGGAAGGGTCCGAAATGGAATCCGATAAGATTCCATGGAGCATACGATTGCGTCTGTAACGTAAACAGCAGGCGGTTAGTGCCTACCAGACCCATGCTGTTAAATCCAATAATGCCCCGACCGTAATTGAGAGTTAAAGTATCATAAGAGAACCTGTTTATTCCGATGGTGACCTGTGGCTTTACAAATTGCCTGAATCTCCATTTCCCGATTTCAAATAATCCGGTGAAATAGTTCAGGCCGAAATCAATGGCACTCTGTTCAGCATGGGATGACCGGAAAAAAGTTCCATATTCAATATTAGTGCTCAGATACCCCCATTCATTATAGTTTCCAATGGAAAACCGCATTCCTAAATATGGCCGCCATGCGCTGTTTCTTAACTGATAGCCTCCTGTCAGTTCAATGACCTTTCCTACCGGAACATCCTCAATTGTTCCATATTTAAAGATATATGTATCCTGAACATATTTACGTGTAGATATACCTATTCCCGCCAGGTAAAAATCCTCATTGGAATATATCTGCAAAGGGTCATTAATATCTGAGGGTTTTTGCAGATACCGGACACGCTCATACCGCGCCGTTAATATTAAATTGGTTGCGAGTTCATCTTCTGTTGAACCTTTAAAGATCTGAAATGCCTTACCTGCCCAGAAATCCTGTGTTTTATATTTTAAATTTACCGGCACAATCAGAGGAATCATAACCGGAAGAGAGTCTCTCTTGACCTGGGTTGAAAATGATATTCCTCCTGCCCACTTTGCATACGGAGAATAAAAAGGCCGGTCAATAGCCAGACTCCTTCTCATATTTCCGTAACCGTCAACTTCATAATGAAGGTTGGAGTTGATATAGGTGGTCATTATATTCGGAATAAAATAGTTGGTACCGAATTTACTGATTCCGGTACTGATATTTCTTGAGTAAATATTCTGAAATTCGTCTCCTGTTCCTAAAAAATTTTTATCTGATAATCCGACTTTGGCATGTGTAGTTGAAATTATTGCTTCGCCATCGATACTCCAGTTATCTAATTCCCTTATGATAATATCTACCGAATCTGATTTTGGTGAGGAAGAGGCGACGTAAAAATAAACATCATGCACAAATTTCTGGTTTCGGATCAGCCGTTCGGATTCTTTTACATAAAATGAATTAAATGGTTCATTTTTATGGATAAGCAAGAGATTTCGGATCGCGATGGTCTGGGTTTTAATATGTAATGTATTTCCGGCTTTAGTTAATCTGGTCTGTACAGCTGAAGCAGTGTCGCCGGCTGAGAAACCAAATGGATCGAGGGTAACAATATCAATTTTCCTGATAATTTTTCCCTGGAATGTGTTGTATGGCTTCTGTATAAGTTTTTTATAGTTATTCTTTTTGATCTCTTTTTTTGAGATTATAGATACCGGTTTAAAAAATAACCGGTACATGAAGTTATTAAATTTGTTTCTCTTCGAATAGGCTTCAATATTTTTATAAAGCTGAGTGGAGTCTTTTTTAACAGGAATTTCCTGTGCCGATGCAAAAGCATTGATGATAAGAACAAAAAACCATATGAGAGATATTCTGGACCACATTTGAGCTTACCATTTCTGAATCATAAACAAGTGGGAATTACTATTTCTTTTTATCATTTAATTTTTGCTGTTCTGCCTTTTTCCCTATTGAATCTTCCTTGATTTTTTCAGCTGCTTTTTCTTTTCTTTTATAATAACCTCTGAACAGGAAATTTTCTTTAGCCGCATTCATGTTTTCATTCAAACCCTTACTGCTCTTTTTAAGATTCATGATTGTCTGATTAATATTTTCTGCAATTGTTGAATCCTGGATAAATCTTCCCAGAGTTCCGCTTCCACTGTTCACTTTAGTCATGATCTGTGCCAGTTGAAATGAAACTACAGCAGCATTATCTGCTGTTATCTGCAAGCTTGCCATGATAGCATCGGGTTCGACCGGTTCTTTTGACAATATTTGCTGACCATTTTTCGCAGGAACTGCATCAGAACTGCCCTGGGTAATAACTAAAATGCGATCCCCGATAAGACCTGCTGAACCTATTGCCGCCTGGCAATCTGACTTGATAAACTTCTGAACATTTTTTTGAATCAGCATATCAACCTGAACAGTTGAATCATTTATTATCTTAATATTGTCAACCGTACCAACGTTGATCCCTGAAAAACGGATACTGTTCCCGACCTGTAATCCGCTGACATTATAAAAAGTTGTAGTGAGTTTATAGACTGGAGTAAACAGATTTTTCTGTCTTCCGATAATAAAAACAGCCACTACAAAAATCAACAGTCCACCTGTAATAAACAATCCTAACCGTACTTTGAATTTGGTTGTGTGAGTTTCCATATTTTATGGTTTTAAATCTTGTGCTTACTAAATAATTATTTAAAGAATGATCGGATTAATGCATCGGACGAGTTTTCAAACTCTTCCGGTTTCCCTTCCAGATAAACTTCGCCCTCATGCAACATTATAACACGGTTTGCGGTTTTCCGGGCACATTCAATATCATGGGTGATAATCAGGGAAGAAGTTTTATATTTTTTCTGAACATCATTAATGAGGAAGCTGATTTCATCTGATGTTGCGGGGTCAAGTCCGGTTGTAGGTTCGTCGTATAATATGATCATTGGGTCAACAACAATAGTACGCGCCAGACTGATCCGTTTACGCATTCCTCCTGATAGCTGAGAAGGCATCTTATTAATGGCATCGGATAAGCCTACGTTTTCAAGTGCTTCATATACTTTTTCATTTATCATTTTTTGAGTGAGATTCTTTTTTATTCTAATCAGAGGAAATTCCAGGTTTTGTCTTACAGTCATGGAATCATACAGGGCACCGCTCTGAAACAAAAAACCTATTTTCTTTCTCAATTCTCCAAGGCCTTCATGGTCTAATGCACTAATATCTTCACCCAGAACTTTGATTGTTCCATAATCAGACTTAAATAACCGTACGATACACTTTATCAGGACAGACTTTCCGGAGCCGGATTTTCCAAGTACAGCCAGGTTTTCACCCTTAAAAAGCATTAGCGACACATTTTTTAATACTACCTGTGCATCAAATGTTTTCCTGAGGTTATTTATTTCAATTACCTCTTCACCTTTTTTTGTTTTATCCGGAAGATTAGTCGCGGTTGTGGCATAGTTCATTATTCTTCAAATTATAGCAAATCAGTAATCTGTACTGCAATCAGGTCGACAATTATTACAAGCAAAGAGGATAGTACAACTGCAGAATTAGCTGCTATTCCCACGCTTTCGGTTCCGCGGCCGGCTGTAAAACCTTTATAGCATCCTACAAGCCCGATGACAGCGCCAAAGAAGAATGTTTTAATAACAGCGGGAATGAAATCAATAAATTCCAGATGGCTAAAGGCCTGTGAGCAGAACAAAACAAAAGGGACCTCTCCTTTGATATTTGCACCTGCCCAGCTGCCAAATATTCCCAGAACATCAGAATACAATACTAAAATGGGTATCATCAGGGTAGCAGCTAATACTCTTGTAACGACTAAAAATTTCATCGGATTGGTTGATGATACTTCCATGGCATCAATTTGTTCGGTTACTTTCATTGAACCTAATTCTGCGCCCATTCCTGAGCCAATTTTACCAGCGCAAATCAATGCTGTAATAACCGGCCCCATTTCCCTTATGAGCGATACAGCTACCATTCCGGGAAGCAATGATACTGCCCCGAAATGAACAAGTGACGGCCGGGCCTGAATCGTCAGTACCAATCCCATAATAAATCCGGTCACTGAAATAAGCGGTAATGATTTATACCCGATCTTAAAAGACTGTCTTAAAAATTCTCTGAATTCAAATCCGCGTGAAAAAAGTTCTTTGCAGGTACTTGCAAGAAATAAGAAAAAATCTGCGACATCTGTCATGAAGTTATGTGCCTCAGCTGTTTTTGCAATTGCTTTTTCACTGAGCTTGATGGATTGCTCCTTTGCAATATTTTTTACCTTGATTACGGGGTTAATTTTTAACATGGTATTATTTGATTTCAAGAGAGCTGATCTGATTCATTATATCCGGATAATCTGTTATGTCAAAGCAATATATTTGAGAAAGTTTGCGGATTCAGTTAAAAATTGATTTTGGTAAAATAACCCAATGGAGAGACAGGAAGTAAATTAAATTTAAAAAGTCATCGTTTAACGATTGCCGGTAAGCGATGACTCCTTTGACCAAAATCTTTAATTAAAGCGCTGCAATAATTTTGTGCAATTCTTCTTTTGTTTTGCCCAGTTTTTTTTGAAGTTTTCCAAACATCTCGTCTTTTCTGCCTTCTTCAAACATAAGGTCATTGTCAGTTAAAACCGCAAATTTTTGTTTTAGCTTGCCTTTTTGTTCATTCCAGTTTCCTTTTAATTCAGTTTCATTTTTCATCTTATATAGATTTAATTGCTGAGGCAATATTAAATTGCCGTAATAATATTTAACAGTTCCAGTTTTGATTTTCCAAGCTTATTTCCAAGCATTTCAATCATCTCCTTTTCCTTACCTTCGCGAAAACGCAAATCCTCGTCAGTAATCAAAGGGAATTTTTCCTTGAGTTTCTCTTTTTTCTCGTCCCAGTATCCTCTTACATTGCTATTCATGGTTATTAATTTAAGTTGAGAAAAGCATCAAAAATATTTATGTTAATCATTCTGTTTTATATCCTTAGCAGGATTGGTTTTGTCTGGTTGTCCTTTATTGTTGTTTTTCTGGGATTTTGTGCCAGTCGATTGCTTTGTTTTCCCGGAATTTCCTGCTGGATTTGAATTCTGCATATTTACCTTATTAGGTTGCAGATTTTTATTGACATTCTGAGACAGCCTTGCATTCTGTGTTTTTATATTTTCAGGTTGTGGCTCTCTTTTGATATTCTGCGATTGATCATTATTCACCGGCTTTGTAATATTCTGTTGAGGGTCTTTTGTAATATTCTGGGAAAGATTTTTATTCTGTGATTTCACAGTAACCGGTTGCTTTACAGAACTGATATTCTTTGGCGGATTCGGGTTCTGCGATTGTATAGTCTTTGTATTATTCAAATTAACATTAACCGGTTGCTTTACAGTATTGCCATTTTTTGGAGGATTTGAGTTTTGCGATTGCAAAGTCTTTGTATTATTAAGATTCTTCTTAGGATCAGCAGTATTTGTATGCTTTACATCTTTTATATTCTGAGTGGAATTTGTGCTTCCCGTCTGATTTCCTACTTTCCTTTCCGAGGCTTGTGTTACATCCTTCAGATTGGTCACTCGTGACGGGGCAGGCTGCTTTTCCTTACTGCTGGTTTTCACAACCGCGGGTCTGTATATCTGGAAATGACCATTACTAAGTGCTTGTCCTGGTTTATTATATTCCTGAACGGCAACAGGATTGAATTTTCTCCCGGTCACTTTTTGAATCTCTGATCTGGATGGACCAATTACATAAGTTGTATGTCTCCTGCTATCGACATAAGTATTATTGATCACTGAGGAATGTCTGACAATACGATCCTGATCGGCCCGGCTTACATAGTAATGGTTTATGTCAGATCTGTCGATATCCCTGTCTTTTACGAAAATCCAGTGATCGTCGTGTATATCATAAGCCCTGCCGAAAGTAGCTGAGAGACTAATGCCGGGTTCCATTGGAGCCCATCCATAATAACCTTCGGCCATTCTCCATGAGACCCATGCAGGGCCCCATTCATTACCAGGTATCCATAGCCAGCCGTAATACTGATCGTAATCCCATCGCCCGTAATGAAATGGCGCCCATCCCCAGTTGTAATCCGACATCCATGTCCATCCGGCATCTGTCAGTATCCAATGACCCTGTGTCGAGTACGGTACAAAATCTGGTCCGGCATCAGGAATCCATACATAACCCAAATGAGGATAGTTCACCCATTCTCCATAAGCGCTTAGCTGATCGTAGAAAACCTGAAAACTCACATCAGATTGCTGAGCTGATGCCTTTTTTGTAAATATTACGGAAATACTACATACCAGGAAAATTAATACTGAAACTTTAATTATTGATTTCATGGCGACGGTGCTGAAATTTTCAAAATATTTTATTAAGAAACCATGCCTGCATTTCGAAGGAGCATTTCTTAATCTTAACAAAATTATATTTTTGAAAGGGTAGATGTGTTACATAACTTTCGAAAAGAATTACATAATTCACACATAGTGAATTTGAAAATATGATTAGCTGAAAGCCAATTTTTTAAAAATGATAAGTTGGATCGGGGTTTGGTGAGTTGAAGATTTTGTCTGATTTATCAAAACGACTCAATATCCTATAACCATTTTCTCTGTGATGCTAATAATCCCAGCAGGAAGCCGATCACTATGCCAATAAAGATCTGTATCCAATTCAAATGAACCGAACCCATCGATCTTCCTCCGTGCATCATTCCGGTCATCCAAGGACCACCACCCAATAAAAGAAAAGCCACAATAATGACTACAACTGCAATCAGATAAAGTGCAGTTCTGTTCGATGGTACAAATCTTTTCGTGCTCATTGGTTCGGATTTTGTCTTAAGTGTTTATGGAGTTTTTTCAATGAATAATACCCCCTACAGGGTAATTATAATGTGGAGCAATTCTTGTAGTGACTTCCCAAGCTTATTGCCCAGCTTTTCTATCATTTCCTTTTCTTTTCCTTCGCGGTAATGCAAATCATGATCATTGATTACCGGATATTTTTGTTTAAGCTTTTCCTTTTTCCCTTTCCAGAATCCTATTACAGTTTTATTCATTTGTACGATTTTAGAATGAGATTTATACTTTATTAGTGCAAAATTACGAACCAGGCTCAAATTATTAGTTACATAATCTTATATTAATATTACATAATTCACACATCTTCAGCCGTTTCTTCTTACGTTTTTGGGATTATAAAGAAGGATAAGGAATATTGAACTATAAAATAATAAAATCGATTCGCCGGTTTAACTTTCTATCTTTCTCCAGAAAATTAGGCGCAACAGGTTTGGATCCTCCAAAGCCGGTAGCAACCAGTCTATTCATATTTATGCCCCTCATTATCAGAAATTTTACCAAATCCTGTGAATGTTTTTCTGACAATAAGAGGTTTGATTTCGCTGATCCGGCTGTATCACCATGTACATCAACTTCAAGTTTCAGTGAGGCATATTTTTTCATTAGCTTAACAATCTGATCAAGCATAACATATGCATTTGAGGTTAATTTTCCGGATGAATCAAAGTAGGAATCAGCGAAAGCTCCGTTTATTCTTATAAGATTATGGAGTTCCTTTTCGGCAGGTTCTTTAAGTACATACATTTTTATTCGGGCCTCTTTAAATCCAAGTGCGAGTATTTCTCTATACGCGGGATATGTTGCCATGAGACTCATCTCCTGATCAATAACATAGCTGTATATGTCATAATCCTGATCATGTTTTTCCCTGATTGTGTATTTCATAGGAACACTTCTGAAAATACTGTTATTTAAACCAATTTTGTTTTTGGATGACATAATTTCAATACTGAATACACCGTCATTACGATATTCGGTTTCAGCAGAGTAATGAGAACCTATTTTTATATTTTCAAAATTCTTTATATCTGGCAATGAATTTTTTTCAGAAGCCTTTTTATCCAGAATTAATGATTTTTCAGCTATGCCATTTACAACCAGTATTTTCTTTGAAATACCGCTTTTATTAATACTGCCATTTGAACCTGATTTCAATGTTAATCCCAGATTAACATTATATTCTCCCTGTTTCAGATATGAATGCCTGACACTTTCACCGGTTGATCTGTTTCCGTCGCCGAAATCCCATGAATAAGTTAAAATTTTAGATCCGGGCAGGTAGGATTTCAGGCCGTCAAATTGTATTGCATCTCCTTTGACTGCAACATTGGAAGAATTAATATATGGTTGTTCAATATCTTTTATATTCAAATTGTATGACAATTTTGAGAAAAAGAGCCTTCCCGTAGATCTCTCAATGATGTCAAGTTTAACATCATAATTTCCCGGGCCCTTAAAACAATGACTGACAACCGCTTTGTCTGACGACGATCCATCCCCAAAGCTCCATTTATACTGAAATTTGCAAGTATCTATAACTATCGATCCATTATCATTAAATTTGAAGCAATACTGGTTTTCTTTCTGGATGCTGCTATAAAATATCTGTGGATAATTTGTCTTAAAATGATAAATTTCAATTGTTTTATTCCTGTTAGTTGAGAAATATCCTTCATTCATTAATGTGTCTGTAATTATTCCGAAATCATCATATTGAGAGTTAATAGGAGGATCAAGCAGGACAGGAGTAAGCCATGTTGAGTCGGAAAAATGGGAAAAGTAAATATCCTTCCCTCCAAAGCCGGGACGTCCGTCGGACGAAAAGAAGAGATCTCCGGATGGACTAATAAATGGATATGATTCGTTTCCTGCGGTATTTATAACCGGTCCCAGATTAACCGGTTCGCTCCAATAATCACCCTGCCACTGACAATAATAAAGATCAGAGCCTCCAAAACCACCGGGTTTATCTGAGGCAAAGAATAATCTTTTTCCGTCAGGTGAAAGACACGGTGAAGTAATATTATACATTTCATCATTAAATCTGAATTCTCTTATTTTTGTCCATCGCCCGTTAACAAGAACAGCACTAAAAATGCCCAGCTTATTCCTTTGATTGGAAATATCATTCATTTTATGGTTAAATTCCAGATTCCTGGAATAGTATATAGTATCTCCACTGTTATTAAATGTTACCGGTCCGTCATTAAATTTTGTCGTCAGATCTTTTGAAAATAATCTGGAACTCCCGGGATTTACTTTCCCTGTTGTATCGATATAATAAATCTTAAATTGTTTTTTATTTAGTAAGCCTGAATAATTCAGGAACAAATTTGAACTCCTGTTTGTGCAGTAGACAATGCCTTTTTTATAATAAACTGGTGAAAATTCATCATGGTTTTTCGAACTAAAAGGGGACAATCTGATAGAATAGGGCTCTGATTGTCCCATTATTAGCAGATGAAACAAAAAAGTAATCAGAATTCCCGTAAACAGTTTTTTCCCCATTTTGAACGTAATTGTTTAAAGCTCTTTAAAAGATCAGTGTAATTACCACCTGAAGGCGCCATTGGCAAAATAATTAAACCACATGCACTGTCAATTATGGGGCTTTAAGGGACTGTGGTAACTTCCATTTTGTTTACATACTAAGTTGGTTCATCAATACTTTTCGCGCCAGGAAAATTCTGCTTTTTACAGTCCCGATATTGAGATTGATTGTATCGGCAATTTCCCTGTACCTGTAACCGGCAATATACATTTTAAATGGTACTCTGAATTTGTCTTTTAACAGTTCAATGTTTTTTGTAATTTCCATAGCGGAATATACTGAATCGGGGTTGTCTGAACCTGAACATTTTGTCTGATTAATGTAAAACGATTCATCAGTTCGGTCGCAATGAGTGTTATGCAGAACATTGTGCCGGTAGTTATTAATAAAGGTGTTTCTCATGATTGTGATAGTCCAGGCTTTCAAATATCCGGTATCTACAAATTTATCCCGGCTCAAGAGCGCTTTCAGATAAGTTTCCTGAACAAGATCTTTCGCATCATCGGTTCCTAATTTAAGGCGATATGCATACTTCATTAAACTTTGTTCCAGATCCAATAACTGGTTGGAGAATTCAATTTCTTTCATGTAAGTAGTATTAATTAGGAATAGAATAAAAAAATTAAGTATTTAATTAAAAGCGCATTTCATCAAAAAATGGCGTTTGTTTTGTTTCAACGCATTTTGCTGCGTACAGATATAGTGCTGCACTCCATGTTTGCCAGTCCTGTCCCATAGGTTTGCCATTTTGTGCTTTTATCCACTCATTAAATCCAAAGCTGATCCCAGGATTATCCGAAATTTTAATAAGGCGGGTAAGTGCCAACAGCTTATCCTGTGCCAGTGAATGCTTTTTTGCAGCTACCAGAGCTGCTACATAGACGCCGCAAATAAATGGCCATATACCTCCATTATGGTATTCTCCCGGATTATTGTAAATAGCGTATCTGGGATGCCAGTCAGGATCTTCAGGTTTGATATAAGGAAAAAAGTTAGGTGGAAGATCGACAGCCAGTTCACCCTTTTTTTTCATGTTTTCACACTCATCCTCTATCCAGGAGATCATCTCCTCAGATCGTGAGGGAGAGGCGATACCTGAGAGTATAGCGAGACTGTTGCCCAGAAGGTCGAACCGTTCGCTGCTGTGAATTTTATATGACCAGAAAGCATAGTACGGTTTGTGTTTTACGACAAGACCTTCATGAACATGACGATGAATAGTTCCGTCTGTAATTGTAAAGCGGCTCATTTCACTGTGCATTCTGTCGGCTCTTTCATTTTTTCCCAGGAGGCGGAGATAGATATATACAAGGGTATTGACAAATAGTCCATAACCTGTTACCCATATTTCATCTCTCCAATCGCTGGTTGGTTGCTGAGCAACAAGGAATCTGTCTGAAGGACTCTGATACTCCATCCAGATCAGGGCTTTTTCAACCGCATTATTAAGAAAATCCTGTTCTCCGGATAGCTTTCTGAAAATGCCGATACCTAATAAAAATAAAGGAGTTGTATCGCTCGATCCCCTGTCTTCTTTATCGTGCACCAGAGATGGGATATGACCATGTTCAGTCTGGTTTTTTGCCAGAGTTTCCAGAACCTTCCGGATACTTTCAAGAAGCTTTTTATTTTCTGATACTCCAATTCCCAGAATAGAAAACATAAGATCTCTGGTATATGGTTCCGGATATCCCCAGCCTGCTGTCCTGGGAAGACCATGATATGGTCCGTGAGCATTATTAAGCAGCACTTCTATTGCTGCTTTCTTTGCTTCTTCAATCTCCTGCTGCTCTGAGGTATTCATCATTTAATTCCTAATTTGTCATTCATTATCTGTACAAACCGTTTTGCCACTACACGGTAATCAAAATTTTTAACAACTCTTTCTCTGGCTGCTTTACCCATTTTTTCGCGTAGTGCTGCATCAGTCATAAGAAGCATCAGGTATTTTCCGATATCATGTACATCGGCACGATAATCGACAGTCCGTGGTTCTTTGAATATTACTCTGTGTTTTTCTTCAAATCCCGATTCATCTCCAAGAGTTACCTGATCGACAACTATTTTCTGAGCCACATTAGCAAGAAATGCTGTTTCTCCATGTATAAGTGTGTCGAGCATTCCCATTGCCCTGATACCTATTACAGGCTTTTCGCATGCTCCGGCTTCGACCTGGGGCATGCCAAAACCTTCAAGACGTGAAGGGGCAGCATAAATATCGCAGGCGCCTATCAGATAAGGCATGAATTTCCTTGAAATTTTATTGGTTGCATAGATGACACTTTTTTCAATTCCCAGATGTGCAGCCATATCAAGATCAGCTATATTCTGTTTTTCAGTGCGGGGCTGAGGCCATACCTTGCAGACATATTTCCAATCAGGAGCCTTTGTGTCGATTATAGCCAGTGCCTGCATCACCTCCTGGGCGCCTTTTGAAGCTGCATCACCGCCGACAGTCAGGATCATTATCTGATCAGGAGAAATGCCCAGAGATTCACGTACGGCCAAAATCTTGGGGTCGTTTTTGCTATGGGGAATAAAATTATCGGTGTTGCATCCGACTGGTAAAACTTCGATCTTATCACCATTTATGCCATCGCGAACGTACATCTCCTTTACCCAATTCGAAGTTACCAGGATAAGCGGAAGAGCATTCAAAACCTCCTGGTAGTTTGCAATATACCCATCCGCTACAAGCCAGGGTACCGGTTGAACTCCATATCGCTGAGGGTGCAGTACCAGTTGAGGTGTATGCCCCCAGTAACCGACACCGACAACCACATCTGGTTCAAACCACCGATAGTACCATTCCTTCTCCTGTGCCGACTCGAAATGTACTGCCTGTGCATCAACGCCCATTCCAAGGAGTCCTTTATACAGGAGATCTCCCTGTGTCGCCAGACCTCCCGGTGAAGGCGGATAATCATATAATAACAAAACTTTCATAGCCGAATAATTTTTAAATTTTCAAATTGGCTTATTTTCATTTTGTTTAAGCCATTTTTTAGCAACAGCCGGATCATGAAATTGCCAGAATGATTCTGCCAAAGGTGTTGTTTGTGCCTCAAAACTGTTTTTTTCAAATCCGTACGTTTCGGTAACCATACTATATTTACGATGCCATATCCGTTTCGTCAGTGTCCGGCATATATCGGCATTTTCATCAGCTTTAGGATAGTGTTTTTTGTTATCGTCGGAGTAGGCAAATGTCCACAATTCCTTTGTCGAAATTTTACCGGCATTCCATAGTTTAATAACAGCTTTGCCTGTTTCCTCATGCCTGATGTGTCTGGTGTATTCCCCGTTTGGATTATGAGAAATTGTAAGGTCGAAAGATCCGGCAGGTAATAATTTCAGGATAGTTTGTTCAACCTCATTTCGTTCAAGGGGTTTTTGTTCAGGGCCATCATCGAGGTCTCCCATGATACCTTCAGCTTTAAAAATTCTTAATGCATTAAAAAACCTTGCAGCCCGTTCCTCATCGCTTCCCCTGCACAGACAGACAATAAAACATTTCCAGGCCGGATGGCTGAGTATTGTTCCCCCCGCCCATAATGTTTCATCATCGGGGTGGGCAACAATTACAGCTACAGTCTTTTGGGATGTTATGGTCATTTCACAAAAATGAATTAATTAATATCCTGCTGTTAGTTTTTTGAATGAACAGATTAGGAAAATTCTAAAATTGATGTCAGAAATATGACTGAAGTAAAGTGATGTGCTTTTTTCATTGTGCCGGAATAGGTTAATAATTATTAAACAAAGATCAGCCACATGAAAAAGAAAATTGTTACACAACTTTAATATTATTTTGCATTATTCACGCATTTTCAACTCTCTCTATTTTGAGTTTTTAAGTTCATTCAGAAGTTCTTTTAAATCAACGGTGGCGTATGTAGATGCAAAATCTGACATTGCATAGGGAACGATAAGATTCCCGTTGTGAATAATAGAACCACAGGAGTAAACTACGTTTGGCACATAGCCTTCTCTTTCTTCACTATTTGCAACTAAAAAAGGTGTCTTCAGTCTGCCGATTTCATTTTCAGGATTATTAAGTTCATATAATGAAGCTCCCAAAACATATTCCCTCATCGGCCCAACTCCATGAGTTATGACAAGCCATCCTTCGTCCGTTTCAACAGGTGAGCCGCAATTGCCTACTTGTACCAGTTCCCAGAAATACTTAGGTTTTTGAATTAGTTTGGCTTCGCGCCAGATGTTAATATTGTCGGAATAAGCTAAATAATTATTTATACCGTCTGTTCTGCAAAGGATTGCATATTTCCCGTTGACCTTTCTTGGAAACAATGCCATCCCTTTGTTCTGAGCCAGTTCGCCATGAATAGGTAACCCCTTAAAATGATAAAAATCCCTGGTTGACAGTAATTTAGGTAAAATGGACATACCATCATACGCAGTGTATGTAGCATAATAGTTAACTTTCCCGTTTTCCTCAGTGAACTTAACAAACCGAGCATCTTCAATACCGTTTCTTTCAGTATCGGATATAGGGAAGATCACTCTCTCAGAGATTGCCGAATCGAGAGAAAATTCAATTTCATAATGTGACAGAGCCAGCCACACCATCTGATTAATAATTAATTCTTTATTTGGTGTAAGCTGATGTGTTTTTCTTGTTTCTTCAACGGCCCTTTTTAATTCACCGTAGGTAAACTTATCTCCCAGTTTTTCCAAAACAAAGATTGGTGACAGCTTGTTGTCGAAATCGCGCATTTCATCAAGCTTTTTTATAAATGATTTTTTAGTGTAAATATGCCTTTTGATCCGTTCCGCTTCAGCCAGCATTTTACCGACAGGTTCAACAATCATATTATTATTCCTGTCAATTACCGCCGAACGAAAGACAATCGATGAAATATGCCCTTCCCCGGTCGCCCTAAAGCTGATGATCACTCTTTTCTCATCCTTTCCTGTTTCAGACTGATCGGGATCTTCTACTATAGACGGGTTAAAAAAGGCTGATGATTCAATTGAATATTCCATTGTGAAATAGGAACCGATCAGCGCCTTTTGCGAGTGATTAATCTTGGCCGGCTTTATTCCCAATTCACCGAGCAGCCCGGAAAGTTTATTAAAATGTGTTTCGAAAATCAGCGAAATATTTCTATGACGGCGTGAATAATTTCTAAGCACCTGGTTTAACGCAATGAATAGTTCACTATCGGTCATAGCAAGAACAGTGAGAATAATATTTTTGCTTCTTTCATTTGAGAAATTACAGAATCGGGCGATTACCCTGCTAGGGTCAGGGGAAAATCTGGTATCCTTCCTGGTTACTGTAACTTGCATAACTTTGCCTTATTCATTTTATTCAATAACTGCTGCTTTTTTTCATTTTTTTTTCAGAATGGACCTCGATCAGGTCCCTATATCTTCTATCATGCTCATTATACTTTTCAACTGTCAATCGTGCCATAAGGTAACTTATTGAAGATTCAGCTCCCTGGTTCAGGTTCACATGTGTTTCTTCCAATCCATCATAACATCCACCGGTACATGGGTTATAAATAATCTGATGAAGACGGTTATCTCCTAAAAACCAGTTAAAGGCGGTCTTCATTTTTATCAGGTATTCTTCATCTTCAAATTCATCATAGAATTTGCTTAAAGTCATTATAGTATAGGCGACATCGATAGGTTGTTCGCCAAACCGAGCCGGTTCCTGCCCCTTTTGCAACCAGTTTTTATTTGAAATTACTTCTATGCCATTATCATTAAAGATTTTCCCCAACAGAAATTTAAATGAGGATAATGCGATTTCTTTATAAATAGTTTCTCGTGTCAACTGCCATGCATATAACATTGCCTCGGGCAGGATGCTGTTTGCATAAGTAAGATAACCCTCAAACCATTGCCATTTTTCGGTTGATTCATGTTTGTACATCTGAACCAATCTGTTCGCCAGAGTTTTTACATGATTTAGGTTATCAGAAGAATTTATGCCCATGTTATAAAAATAGAATCCTTTTATGGCAAAGGCCATTGCCCGAGTGGAATGTATTATTTCTGCATCGGGAATCGCTTTTCGAAAGATTTCAATTGCTTCAGAAGTGATTTTAGCGGGAAGGAACCTCTTCTCAGAGATTAAATAGCCCAGAGCCCAGAGAGCCCTTCCATTTGAATCATCAAGGTTTACAGATTTGTTTTGATCGGTGAACTTGTCTTCAATATCCACATAGTTTAAAAAACGGCCGTCGGGCTGAAGGCAGAGTTTAATAAAAGCAAGATATCTGTTAATGTACCAGATACTCTTATTATCGTGGGTCAGAATATAATGCATACACATAGCAACCAGCGCTCTGGCATTATCATCGAGAGTATAACCGGTACACAAATCAGGCTGATTAATTTTTGAAAACTGAATTATCCCTGTATCGGTCGTCATTTGTTTAATATGGTTCAGATTAATTTCCGGCAGGTTATATTGAATTTTAATCTTATCAGGTGCTAATTTTTCAAATAATTTGGCATGATCAACTGCAGAATTTTCCCATGCACTTGAAACTATTTTCTGCAGGGTATTGGTTCTCATATTCTTTCTCCTTGGCGGATCATTAAGCAACATAAGGACATCATCTGCAAGTTGTTTCGAGTTGTGAAAATCGAAAATAATTCCTGTATCCTCAGTAAGTACCTCTTTAGCATGAGGGATAGGGGTGGAAATGATCGGACAACCGCAGCTCATTGCATAGGCAAAAGTTCCGCTTACCGCCTGATTAGGATCAGCGGTAGTGAAAAGATAAATATCGGTAAGTTGCAGGTATTCAAGCAAATCTTGTAATGGTAAGTAGCTGTTGATAAATTTCACATGTTGAGTTAAATTATTGTTAAGTATTATTGACTCAAGAGTGTTTCTGTATTTTTCTCCCTCCTCTTTTAAAACTTCAGGATGGGTTTTGCCTATTATCAGGAACAATACTTCCGGGTTTCTTTTCACGATAGCAGGTAACGCATTTAAAGTCGTTTCTATGCTTTTTCCCGAGCTCAGAAGTCCAAATGTTGTAAGTATTTTACGTCCCTGGACACCATATTTCTTCTTCAGAACTTCCTTACTTATATGCGGTACCAGGTGTGTCCCATGGGCAATTACTGAAATCTGTCCTTCAGGTAATCCATAATCGTTCATTAATATTTCAGCTGAATTATGTGTCATTACAATGATCGACTCACATCTTGAAGCAATGCTTTTTATATTCGTTTTCAGGAGCTTGTCGGGATTAGGAAGTACAGTATGGAATACTACCACAACCGGTTTTGTCAGCATTAATAAAAACCGGATAAATGCTTCTTCCTGCTTTTTAAAAAAGCCAAATTCATGCTGGATCAACACTATTCCGATTCGGTTGTCTTTGCTTATTTTCAGAGCCAGTTTCCCGTATGAGTCAGCCAAAGATGTCTTAAGCGTATATTTAACATCCCCGGAATATTTGAAATCGATATCTCCCGATTCGAGTGCACATACTTTAATGGATAAAGAATTACTGAATTTATTATTAATGGCTTTGATCAGATCCTGCGAATAGGTTGCTATGCCACATTCCCTTGGCGGATATGATGTAATAAATAGTATTTCGGGCAGGTCGTTTGCTTTGTCTGCAAAAAGTTCTTGTCCGACATGAGGAGGAATAACCGCAGGATATAATGAATTATCAAAGTTAAACAATTGCTCACGATTAACCTCAGCTTCACAGTTTTGCTTTGATAGTATTTTATTTTTCATCTTTATTACTATATATTAACAATTCAGAGACAAGCTCGTCTATATTCAATGAGGCGCAAGCGATTTGGGAATCCGCTGCACCGTAATAAATAAACAGGGTTTTGCCAAAAACAGTTGTTCCCGTTGGGAAGACCACATTATTTACCTCACCTTTTAATTCCCAGTCGTATTGAGGTGAGAAAAGGGCATAAGGTAACCTTGCTATCACCTTCCCGGGGTTGTTGATATCAAGCAAAGCAGCACAGGCAGAATATATGTGATCATTGCCGATATGCTCTACTCCATGGTAGATCAACAGCCAGCCATGTTCTGTTTCAATAGGAGGGCAACCGCTTCCAACATAACTCGACTCATGGGAATAGACCGGGTCGAGTACTATATGATTGTGTAAGCTGAGAAAATAATTATCCCAGTATTCAACAGTAAGATCCTTGAGTTTATTGATATAGGCAATTTGTATACCTGGCCTTATACGGTGAAGAAAAACAAGGTTCCCGTTTATTCTCCTCGGAAAGAAAACCACGTTTTTATCCCATAGCATCATTTTTTTGTCGGGATCTCCCGGCCTGTAATAGAATTTGTGGTTACGGTAATAATTTTCATTTATTTTTCCTGCAGATTCTGCGAGAAATACAAATTCTGCATATGTGATAGGGGGTACTATCATACCGTGTTTTTTGAATTTCTTCAGATCCTTTGAAGTTGCCAATGCTCCCCTCGCATTAGTACCGTCATAACCGGTATAAGTGAGGTAGTACAGCCCGTCAATCTTTACAATACGGGCATCTTCAACACCATGTGATTCATATTCACATTCAGGAACCAGAATAGGTTTATCCCACCTTTCAACCACAGTAAGAGGGCCATCAAGTCTACAATAGCCGATGGTCGAATAATTCCCTTTCTGCACTGCCCTGTAAAAAACATGAACACTGTCACCTTCACGAATAACTGCTGGATTCAACACCCCGTCATTCTCAAATTCGAGTTCGGATTTCTCTAATAATATGCCTATTTTATTTACCTTTACCATGAGGATTATTTTAACTTCATCTATTTTAAACCTTCACCCTGATGTATCTTCCGGGTGTAGTTTTGACTCTTATACCTGTTTCAACTGTTTTGGCTTTATTTTGTTCATTAGTACCAAAAACAGCCTCCTTTATTTCATCAAAGGAAACGGCAATAATGTCAATAAATTCGTTAAATATTTCAGAGAGTGGTTCCATAAAAACATCTGCTTTTTTCAGAAGTTTTTTTTGGGTCTTCCTCACTTTATTTTGTGCAATCATTTATGCTGAATATTTACTACTGACCAAACCGGTCATCATGACTAATAATCTTTTTTCTGATTTCATCCGTACAAAATTATTTTTTAATGGTCGGATGGAACTCGCATGTTGATTTTGTTCATGCAA
>OCZT010000294.1_pt1 | contig 48157 bp, 40 predicted proteins | sample 1539031 | NCBI WGS metagenome assembly OCZT01 (sample SAMEA3539308, study PRJEB22396) | soil metagenome | biome: tundra; feature: field; material: soil | place: USA | collected 2010-05 | depth 0.15 m
GCCGCCCTGGACGGCCGCCGCCGCCTTTTGGTGCGAACCAAGTGAGAATTCGTCAGACTGCTCGCGTGTGATCTCGTATTTGCGGGCAAGCGTCTCGGCCGTCAAACCCATGTTCAAATAGTAATCAGGGTAGCTGTCGACGATCGCCGCGTTGGGACGGAAAACATTGCCACCCATTTGGATCATCGACATCGTCTCGAGCCCGCCGGCGACGATAACCTCCGCTCCGCCGGTCGCTATGCGGTCCGCCGCTATCGCGATCGTTTGCAAACCGGACGAGCAATAGCGGTTGACCGTCATGGCGGATATTTCGATCGGCAAGCCGGCCGCGATCATCGCCGTGCGGGCGACATTCATTCCCTGTTCGGCCTCAGGAAACGCGCAGCCCATGATCACGTCGTCGATCTGCATCGGGTCGAGACCCGAGACCCGATTAACCGCCTCCTTAATAGCCGCCGCACCGAGATCATCGGGCCGCGTGTTCCGAAGTGTCCCCTTCGGTGCCTTTCCAACAGCCGTTCGCACGGCCGATACGATCACTGCTTCTCTCATATTTGAAACCATCTCCCACGAAACACGCTAAAACCACGAAAAGGATCTTGTCTTGTATTTCTCATTATCGTCCGCGGCCAACCTCGTCATATCTAAAACACTTTACAAGATGATCATTTACCATCCCCGTCGCCTGCATAAACGCGTACATAATGGTCGAGCCGACAAAGTTAAATCCACGCTTACGCAGGTCCGTCGATATTGCATCTGAAACATCCGTCTTGGCCGGCACATCGCCGTTTCCTGTCGCGCTATTCACAATGGGCTCGCCATCGACGAAGTCCCAGATATATTTGTCAAACGAACCAAACTCGTCCTGTACCGTTAGAAATGCTTTTGCATTGCCAATGGCGGATGCGATCTTCAGACGGTTGCGAATGATGCCGTCGTTTGCGAGCAGTTTCGTTATCCGCACGTCCGTGTATCTCGCAACCGTTTCCGGATCGAAATTATCAAACGCCTTTCGGTACGCTTCGCGTTTCCTCAATATCGTGTCCCAACTGAGACCCGCTTGTGCACCTTCGAGGATCAGAAATTCCAACAGCCCGCGATCGTCGTGAAGCGGCACACCCCATTCGCTGTCGTGGTAGGCGACCGAAAGTTCGTTCTTTGCCCAGCTGCAGCGCTCCATGCCTTCTAGTTCCGCAGGGGTTTGCCCGTCTTCAATGTGGCGGCGATCCGCTCCTGGGTTTTTCGTTCACCGCAAAGTGAAACGAAAGCCTCACGTTCGAGATCGAGCAGGTATCTCTCTGACACCTCGGCCCTATGATTCATCGCACCGCCGGTCATGACGTTTGCAAGCTTTTTGCCGATCAGCTCGTCGTGGTCGGAAATAAAGCCGCCGCGCTTCATCATATGCAGTGCAAGCTTTACGGCGGCCTGTCCCGATTCACCCATCACAGTTATGTCGCCACGCTCTACCGGGGGAACAAACCCCGATGCGTCCAGATTCAAGACTTCCTGCTTGGCATCCGCGATCAGGCGGTCACCGTTCATCGAGATCGAATCTATTTCACGCAAGAATCCCCAGTCTTTTGCTTCCTGCGCCGAGGTCGCCACCTTGCCCATTCCCAGCAGTTCGAAGGTCTTTTTCAAAAACGCGAGCATATCAGCGTCCGGAGCATTCGCTGCCGCGTCCATCGCACGCATCGTCATCTCTTTTGTCCCGCATCCGGCTGGAATAAGACCAACGCCAACCTCAACCTGACCCATATAGGTTTCCGCTGCGGCCCGTACACGGTTGCCGTGCATCGAGATCTCGCACCCGCCGCCAAGTGTCAGACCATATGGTGCGGTGACTACGGGTTTGGACGAATACCGGAGCCGCATAACAGTGTTCTGCAGCGCGTGGACCATCATATTGATGTCGTCCCATTCCTCTTCTTGCGCCGCAAGCAGCAGCATCATGATGTTTGCACCGGCCGAAAAATTGCCGCCCTGGTTGCCGACTACAAGTCCTCGGAAATTTCGTTCAACCTCGTCGAGCGCGAAATTCATCATCTGGACCGTGTCGCCGCCGATCGAATTCATCTTTGAATGAAACTCGAGACACGCGACGCCGTCGCCGAGATCGATCAGCGACGCCCCGGGGTTTGTCTTTATGACACCGGTGCGTTCCTTTATCGACTTGAGCACGAGCACACCAGGCCGTTCGGGAACGGGTTTGTATTCGCCCGCGACGAGATCATAGAAGAAATGATGTCCGTTCTCGTTTTTATAAAAGCTTGTCGCCCCCGATGCGAGCATCTTCTCAACATTTTCGGGAACGCTCTGGTCCTCACGCCGCATGCGATCGACCGATTCCTGGACGCCGATGGCATCCCAACTCTCAAATACACCGATCGTCCAGCCAAAGCCCCATTTGATCGCATTGTCGATCTCGACGATAGTGTCGGCGATCTCGGGTACGCGGTTTGCAGCGTAGCGACATGTCCGCGACATCGTCTTCCAAAGGAATTCAGCCACGCGATCATTACCCCAGACGAGGGTCTTGATGCGTTTCGGCAGGTCGTCGATCGCCTTCGCGGCGTCGAGTGACGGGAACCTGGTCTTTTCCTGTGGCTTGTATTCAAAGGTCGTCAGATCGAGCTCGAGGATCTCTGTTTTCCCCTCGGCGTTCTTTGTCTTTTTGTAAAAACCGCCTTTTGTCTTATCACCCAAAAGCTTTCGCTCGAGCATTTGGTTGATAATATCCGGCACCTGAAAGACATCGCGGTCTTCGTCATCGGGAACCGCCGGGTAGAGGTTTCTATTTACGTGCACAAGCACATCGAGCCCAACCAGATCTGATGTACGGAATGTAGCCGAACTTGCGTGACCGATCGCCTTGCCGGTGATCTGGTCTATTTCGGTCGGCGTAAACCCCATCGCGAACATTTCATGGACGGTTACCATCATCCCGAACGTACCGATGCGATTGGCGATGAAATTGGGGCGATCCTTGGCCGGGACCACGCCTTTGCCAAGTCGGCGGTCAAGGAAACCAGCTATCTGGCACGCGACTTCACCACTCGTCTCGCGGCCTGGGATGATCTCGACGAGCTTCATGTAGCGCGGCGGGTTGAAAAAATGGATCCCGAGGAAGTGTTGTTTGAAATCGTCTGAGAATGGTTCGGCGATCGAATCGATCGGTATCCCGCTTGTGTTCGACGCTACGACCGCGCCGGGTCTTCGGTGTTTTTCTACCTCGGCAAAGATCTTGTGCTTGATATCGAGGTTCTCGACGACGGCCTCGACGACGAAGTCGCACTCCTTGATCTTCGAAATGTCGTCCGTAAAGTTGCCGGTCGAGATGAGACGGGCGTTCTTGCCTAACATGAAAGCCGCCGGCTTTAACTTCTTAGAAGCCTCGAAAAGAGAATTGACGATGCGGTTTCGTACCGCCGCGGATTCAAGCGTCAGCCCTCGCTCTTCTTCGTCAAGGGTGAGCACCGACGGTGCTATATCCAACAACAGCGTCGGTATCCCGGCGTTTGCAAGATGCGCGGCGATCCCCGCTCCCATTGTTCCGGCTCCAAGAACCGCGGCTTTACCGATGTTCATAATTTTCTTCTTCCCAAAAGATTTCAACTGCGTCGAAAAGTATAACTGAATGAACGTTCATTCAGCAACACTTTCTTTTAATTATTTCGAGTACTAATCTTTAGGTCTGGTTCAGATGGCAGGCTCCTCACTAACGGTGGAAGTCACGGTGGAAGTCATTGATCACTGTCACGCCCAAGCCCCTAAATCGATCCATGTTGACAAGCTCAGCCGGTGCATGGTCAAGCGAAACAGTCTCGCCGATCAAACGCTGTGGATGTAATTTGCCATCGCGGACCATATTAAGCATTTCAGGATATCGATGCGCCTGCATGCCGTGGCTGCCGACGATCTCAAGTTCGCGAGCGATGACCTTGTCGATGGGAATCGGGGCATTATGCTGTTCGGCTTCCATTATTCCCACCTGAATATGCTTTCCATGTTTTCTGAGCGACGAAATCGAGTTTAACAGTACGTCAGGATGGCCAAGGGCGTCGATAGAGATATGAGCGCCGCCGCCCGTAATATCAAGTACACGTAGAGCCACGTTTTCGGTTGAGGCGTTCACCGCGGCTTCGGCGCCGATCGACCGCGCAAGTTCAAGCTTGTCTTCGGCGATATCGACAGCGATGACCCTTGCCCCGAACGCGGCGGCGATCATTACTGCCGATAGGCCGACGCCACCGCAGCCGTGAACCGCGACCCACTGTCCTTCGCAAACCTTGCCCTGATCAACGATGGCACGGTATGAGGTCGCGAAACGACAGCCGAGCGACGCTGCTGTCACGAAATCGATCTCATCCGGAAGACGAACAAGGTTTTCATCCGCATATTCGATAGCGACATATTCAGCAAAGCCTCCCCACGCTGTAAAGCCAGGCTGGAATTGGCGGTCGCAGATCTGTTGATTGCCGGAAAGACATTGCTCGCATGTGCCGCAGCCGCAAACAAACGGCAAGGTCACGCGATCGCCGATTTTCCAATGCTTAACATCCGCACCGATCGCGGCGATAACTCCCGAAAGCTCATGACCCGGTACATGCGGCAGATGGATGTCCGGATCGTTCCCCATCCACCCATGCCAATCGCTGCGACATATCCCGCAAGCCCTGACCTCCAGCACGATGCCGGTTGGCAATGCCTTAGGATCGGCAACATCGCGGATCGCGATGGGACCCTTAAATTCTTCGTAAATGGCTGCTTTCATCGCGAGAGATGTTGAAACCGATAATACTTGTTGGGTTTAACGCTGATCTTATTATCATCGAACCCGCATACCTTTGCTTGTATCCCACTTCAACGGTTTGTCCAGCTTTGGGAGCGGAGCGTCCGGAACCTCGCCGACCGAAACTCCATATTTCCAATCGGGTGGGCAGATCGCGATATATCGCGCGTAGCCACCGGTGCCGCCGCCGAGCTTGGGAAAGCCGATCGCGACAAGAGCTCCGGTCTCGGGGACCTGATCTAGATTGGCAACACCTTCGGCCTGTGTATATCCATTGTGCATCAGCCAGCTTTCACCTTCGAGGTTAGGGGTCGTGTCTGTATCCAGGGCCTCGTGTCCGTGAAACAATATATGCCGCTCGAGATGCAGAAACTTTAGGGCGTCGAGTGTGATGCCGGGAAACGGAAACTGGGTCGAGAGGCTCGGATCGGGCCATTTCTTTGACCAGTCCGAACGGATGAATACAACCGACCCCTCGGGGATCTGTCCGTTCCGTTTTTCCCAATCCAGTATGTCATTGACGTTAAGTTGATAACCCGGATCGGCAACCGCTTTGTCAGCAATGGAAATGACTACAAGTGGCCGGATCGCGTACGTGGCCGGTAATTCATCGATCGAGGGATATTCCGGGGCCCAGTGCGCAGGCGGGTCGAGCTGCGTTCCCAATTGATCAGTGGCGAGGAAGTATTGCGTCGCCGAAAAACCATCCTTTTCGTAGGTGTACGCCACTCCGGTCGCCGGATCTACGGTGGCACCAAACTTCGACTTCCCAAATCCCTTCCAAACGGGTATTGACGGAGTAATGGTATGGGTCAGATCGACGTACTTGGCCTTTTTCAGTACGTCATTGTAAACCTGCCAGAGATCGGCCGGACGGGAAACGGCTTGCTGCCTGTTGTTTGTGACACCACAACCAATGAGCAGCAACATCAGTATCGGGATAACACTCGTTCGCATCATCGTATCCACCTTAATGATTTGCTTGATCTATGTTGTGAGAGGTTATATGCCAGAGAAAGCAGCTTTGTCAATGAAGATCGGAATTGAGCTTACCAGTGTCGCGATCGCAACGACGATCCAGTCCTCTTTTTTGAGGGCTGCCCTGATCGTTAATCCGATGCCGACAACCACCTGAACGAGGCTGGACCAGACAATGGCGTCGAGAAGTAAAGCCAAGTTCAGGACCCCCGATTTATTGACGTAGCCCGTCTGCACGAAAGCTTGTGTTATCAGGAACAAAGTTACCGGCACCCAGCAGATAGCAAGAAAGGCTCGCGACCAGCCATAGAATGTGTATAAGACCGCATAGCTTAGCGCTGCGGATGTCAATAATATGAGTACCGCAAAAGGTAGGTCATCCATATGATCGCACTGCCGTCCCAAGGTGATGCACTGCAAACATTGTGCCGATACAAATGGCGTTTTACCAACACAAGAGGAGGCGGACGGACTTAAATATTGCGTAAAACGATCGAATGTTCGCGCTTTTTTTCAAGTTCGAACAATCTTGACATGTTGTCCAAATCAGCCGATACTCTTTGACGATCACTTGTCACAATCGGGGGCGGTTAGAAGAGGCGATGAGCCTTTTCTTGAGACGCGTCTTCCTACAGACGCCCAAAAGGAGCCCCCACAATGTTTAGACAGACTTTGTTTGTTGTATCCCTCTCAATATCCCTGACTCCCGCGGTGCTTGGACAGGGAAATACTTCGACAACGACGACGACCCCGAAAGCGACATCTTCGGCCACAACAACCGCAAAAAAGCCGCCAATATTCCGGCCGTCTAAGGACCAGATCAAAGAGGTCCAAACTATTTTGAAGAACAAGAAGCTTTACGCGGGTGACACGAGCGGTGCTTACAATGACGAAACTCGCACCGGCATCAAGAGCTTTCAAAAGGACAACGGATTAAGAGAAACCGGCACGTTGAATCGTGCGACGCTCGAGAAGTTTGGTATTGCGTTGACCGATAAACAAAAGGAAGTCCCGGTTTCGCCAAATTCATTTGCGAATAGCGGATCTGGCAAGACCTCAAGCAGGTCCGGAAGCGCGAAGTCAGATCCTTCGAAAAGAACCATCTTCCGCGCGACCGCCGACCAGATCAGGACGGCACAAAAACTGCTCAAGTCAAAATCGATGTATGCGGGCGAAGAGACCGGCAAACTCGACGACGCGACGCGTGACGGTTTAACGAAATACCAGGAAGCGAACGGTGTTAAGGTGACCGGAACGCTAAATGCCGTCACGCTTAGCAAAATGGGGATCGAGCTTACGGACAAACAAAAAACGGACGTTGCGGCGGCGACGAATAAAACGCCAGCGGTAACAACCAAGAATTAGGATCGACTAGACGGTTCTAAACGGCGGCGAGACGGTCACCGAAAAGGTCGGCTTAACGTGCCTAACACTCTGAGTGCTTAACACTCGGAGCAAATACAGGTACATTATTTCGATATGAAATACATCTCGCTGCCGTTGTTGCTCTTACTCTTGTTCTCTGTCCTGACTTATGGGCAGAAGCGAACCGCCGTGGACGAAATTCGAAAAGTTATGGACGATCAGATGGCTGCCTGGAACCGGGGCGACATTGACGAGTTCATGGCCGGCTATTGGCGTTCGGAAAAGCTTGTCTTCGTTTCGGGCGATAACGTGACCCGCGGTTGGCAGCCGACGCTTGATCATTACAAGAAGAGTTACGACACGCGGGCAAAGATGGGAACATTGACGTTCTCAGGTCTTGAGGTCACGATGCTTTCAAAGGATTCGGCGGTTGTGCTTGGCAGTTGGTCCTTAGCTCGCGATAAAGACAATCCGCATGGCAAATTCACGTTGACCTTTCGCAAATTCAGAGAGGGCTGGCGGATCATCATGGACCATACGTCGTAAAGGGCTTTGATCGAAGGAGACATAATGAAGCTTCACATTCAGATAATAATTATCATTATCTTATCTTCTGTGTTCGTCGCGGGAGCTCAAACCTATTCAATACAGCAATACCTGAACATAAGATCGGCCAGCGCACCAACGTTTTCGCCGGATGCGAAGCAGATCGCGTATCTAACAAATGTCACCGGCACAAATCAGGTTTGGGCGATCGATCTACCAAATGGTAAGCCGCGGCAGCTTACCAATTATGACGACAATGTCGGTTTCGTCCGGTGGCTTTCGGACGGTAGCGGCATCATCTTTGGCAAGGCGCACGGCGGTGACGAGAATACACAGTTTTACTGGATGCGGCCCGACGGCATCGGCGTTCGCGCGCTTACAACCGACCCGGCGGTACGGCACAACTTCGGCAACGTCTCATGGGACGGGAAAACGATCTACTACGCCTCAAATAAACGTAACCGCAACTATTTTGATATCTATTCGATGGATATCGCGAGCGGCCGCGAAGAGCTGTTATATCAACAGGATGGCAACAACGAGCTAGCAGCGGTAAACGACAGCGGTTCGAAATTAATCGTTAGCCGCAGCGGGACAGAGCTGAGCCTCGACAACGATCTGTATCTCATTGATGCGAGGACAAAAAGCGAAACTCTGCTTACAGCACACGCAGGAGCGGCCGAGTTCACGTCCCCGCACTTTGTAGCAGACGGCATCGTTTTCGCCCACAATGGCGGCCGCGAATTCATAAGCCTCGCACAGATGCGAAAAAAGAATGCCGCGACTGACGATTGGAGCCCCAATAATCTCGAAACCCCATTGATCGATTCACGCGACTATGACGTTACCGATATCGAAATGACACCGTATGGCAACGTCATGGCGTCCACGATAAACCGCGATGGTTATTCCGAGATAGATCTGCGGAACTACGAAACGGGCGGTAAACCGCTGATCACAAACATCGAGAGCAAGGTGACCATCGTCTCATTGCCCGCAAAGGGTGTTGCCGGCGGCCTTGCTTTAAGCAAAGATCAGAACAAGCTCGCGTTTTCATTTAGCTCATCACGCAATAACGGCGACATTTGGATCTATGATCTCAAAGCGGAAAGGCTTGCCCAGATTACGCACAGCGACCGGGCCGGCATTCCGCAGTCTTCATTTGTCGACCCGCAATTGATCAAGTTTAAGACGTTTGACCGACGTGAGATCTCAGCCTGGTATTACCGTGCACCGCGATCGGGCGGCGGGCCGCAGAAGGTGATCGTTTCTGTTCACGGCGGTCCCGAATCGCAGGAGCGTCCCGGCTTTAATGCGCTCTACCAGTATTATCTCTCGCGCGGCTATTCGATCCTTGCACCCAACGTTCGCGGATCGATCGGGTACGGTAAAACGTATACACATCTTGATGATGTCAGGAACCGCGAAGATTCCGTTAAGGACCTCGCGTATGCGGTCGAGTGGCTCAAAACTTCGGGCCATGCCGATCCGCGACGGATCGCGGTAATGGGTGGAAGCTACGGGGGATACATGACGTTAGCGGCGATCACGCTTTACCCGGATCTTTGGGCCGCTGCTGTAGATACGGTTGGTATCGCGAATTGGGAAAGCTTCTTCAAGAACACCAGTGGCTATCGACGTCGGCAGCGTGAGGTTGAGTACGGGCGGCTCGATCGCGACCTTGATTTTCTTCGCTCTATCTCGCCCCTCTCAAAGGTCGATCGGATCAAAGCCCCATTGTTCGTTATCGCCGGACGGAACGATCCTCGCGTGCCGTACACGGAAGCCGAACAGATAGTCGGCGCTATCAAGAAGCGTGGCGGCATTGTCCAGTACAAGCTATACGACGACGAAGGCCACGGCGTCTCGAAACTTAAAAATCGGCTCGAGCTTTATCCGCTCGTCGCCGATTTCCTGGACCGCTATATGAAATAGTCGCAAAAAGGCTCATGAAAAAAAGGCCGGTCGATTTTTCGACCGGCCTTTGTCATTGGCTCACGGAATGTATTTCTTGGGTATCGGAATATCTGTCGGCAGGCCGAATGGAAATGCTAACGAGCCGGTTGCCGAACGATTCATAAACCACGTACCGTTTCGATAAACAGCCTCGTCCGACTTGCCGTCCCCGTCATAGTCACCCGGAACGGGAACGTCGCCCGCTAGGCCATATTGGATATAATCGACGGTACCCGTTGTGCTCTTGAGGATGTACCAGATCCCGTTGCTCGGCCGCCAAACGGCAATGTCGTCCTTTTTATCGCCGTCATAATCGGCTGGTACGGGCATGTCCGTTGGAAGGCCAAAGCTTATGGCGTAAAAGTTCTGCGCCGGAACACCCGTCGGTTTCGCGATATACCAGCGTCCCTCGCTCTGACGGTAGATGGTCAAATTGGTTTTGCCGTCGCCGTCATAATCCATGCCCATCGGAAGATCTGTCGGTAGACCAAACTGGGCGCTGGTGAATCCGCCCGAACTGTTAAGTACGTACCATGTTGCATTCGACGGGCGCCAGACAGCGAAATCAGCCTTGCCGTCGCCGTCAAAATCACCCGGGATCGGTATGTCATTTGGCAAACCCCAGATACCATACGTCACGGTACTTGTCGAACTGTTTAGGACGAAGAAGTCTGGAACATTGTCGGCCGCCGATCCCCTGTATACCGCTATATCGGTCTTGCCATCACCATCGTAATCCGCTGGTACCGGAATGTCGCCGTTCAGGCCAAAGTGCAAGGCGGTAAATCCGGCCGCCGATTGGTTTATGTACCAGTTACCTTCACTTGATCGGAACACCGCCAGGTCGGTTCGTCCGTCACCGTCAAAGTCTCCGCGCGAGACTATCGTCGAAAGGTTGCGTTCCCACATCCCTCGGCCATGAGTGGCGATCCTTAGGATTCGGCTGCTTGGCTGTATTGCGATTTGAAACACGGGGACCCTCGGCAGGCCGTTGTTGAAAGGTACCCAGGTGGCTCCGCCATCCAAAGATTGGAATACCCCGATGTCGGTCCCTGCGTAAAGCGTATTTGCGTTCGTCGGATCGATGACGAGAGCGTTGGTCGGCACATCGGGAATGCCGCCGCCAGCATTTGTCCATGTCGGTGTCGCCGCAAGCAGGTTCGTCGTCTTCATGACGTGCTGTCCCGGAATACCAAAGCCGCCAAGAGCCAGGTAAGCGACGTTCGAATTCGTCGGATCTATCACTATTCGCCCAACGAGTCGCGCCGGAACGCTTCCCGTAATGTTCGTCATCGTCGTGGCCGCGGAAGTAGTAGAAAGAAAGATATCCCCGTTTGTGGTGCCGGCCAGACGGATATCATCGTTCTGCGGCGAAATACCGATAGCACTGATGCGAGCTGGAAGGGTGCCGCTAACATCAGTCATGGTAGTTCCCTGATCGATCGATCGATAAAGATGAGTCGTGCCAAAGTAAATAGTGTTTCCGGTACTTCCGGCGGTATTCGGCCCGAGTACCATCGGAGCATAAAACAGAGTCGAATCGGCACAATTGATCCCGTTTGCAATGCCCCCACAACCCAATAAGCTTCCGTATATCGGCGTGCCATTCGACTGAGTTGTTGTCGAACGAGCAAATCCTATCTGACTGTTGGTCGAGTTAAAGAAGGTGTGATACGTGGTAAGGTTCGTCAGCGACGTCGAATTGTTGTCGATCACCACATAGCCACCGTCACCACCGACGGCCGTTCGCCAAGTGGTGCCGTCTGGAAATTGGTACAACGTACCATTGTCCTGGGTGCCTCCGAGCGTGTAGTTGCGGTCTGTTGGATGGACTGCAATAGAGATAAACTCAGTCGCGCTGTAGCTGCCATTATTAAGGCTTGTCCAATTGAGACCGGCATCCGTCGATTTCCAAATACCCCCGTCGCTGCCAAAATAAACTACGTTTGGATTTGAGGGGGCCACGGCGATAGCTTGAGTGTCAACGTGCAATCCGGTCGTACTTGCGGTGAAGCTGGCTCCGGCATTAATGGAAAATCCAAACGGCAGGGACGGTGAACCACCGAGGTACACTCTAGCCGCGTTTGTCGGGTCGACAGCGACGGCAATGTCATAGAAACACTGCCCGTTACAGAAGCCGGCGCCTCCCGTAAGTGTTGTGAAATTTGGCACGCCGGGCGCTGTGCCGTCATAGACGACACTCGAAACCTGGCCATTGCTTGTTCCATGAGCGCAATAAACTGTAACGAGGTTTCCGATCTTTTGAATCGCAAGTTCCGCACGCCCCGTCTCGGCCCCACTCGCCGTATTCAATACTCTCGTCCAAGTCGGAGCGGCCGCCGACGCATTCGATGTGAAATAGACGCCACCGTCATTGATATTAGTTCTATCAACCAGTGTTACAAACATTCGATCGGGATTACCTGGCTCCATTACAGCATCGAGAATCGGACGGTCGATTGTCGCGGCGGAGACCGTCAGGCGCTCAAAAACAGGATTAGCGGACATGGCGTTTACCGAACGGTAAAGGCCCTCCACCGGCAATGCAAAGCCGGTTGTCGTTCCATGGATCCCCGCAACACCGCTCACCGTCGCGACGTACACGATATTAGGATCGGTTGGGTGTACCAATACCTTTCCGATCGCCCGGCCCGTAAATACATCGCCACTCGACGAGTTCAAATTATATGGCCCACTGACCAGCGGGTTTCCCGAATCGGCGTTCGATATACGATAGACCCCCGATCCAAAGAAACATGAACCACAAAATCCCGCCTCACCGGTTCCAACAAAAACCGTTGTCGGATCCGACGGTGCAAATGAAACAGATCCGATCGCAAGGCTAAGAGCATTATCCATCACTGGCGTCCACGTACCGCCGCCATCGATTGAACGATAGAGACCACCCTGCGCGGTGCCCGCGTAGACGAGATTCGGATTTGTCGGATGAATTGCCAATGCGGTCGTCCGGCCACTCGTCGGATCCGTGCGCCCCAGCGTCTGTCCATTAGGAATGGGTGCCGGACCGATCGCTCTCCATATGCCCGTCTGCACTTGGTCGCCGCGAGACAGCAACTGCCGCTCTTTTTGTTCCATCTCACGAACCGCACTTTCACGCGAGCCTTGCTTGGCGGTATCTAACCCTCGAAGCAGGGCAATATTCTCGTCGCGAAGCGCCATGTAGGTTGCTTTATCAATCTTTGATCCGGGCGGCATATCCGGATCGCCATAGATGTAGTCCATTACCTGTGCACCGACGTCCCTTATGAACCCCCATCCGACGATGAGACCGGCTATAAGCACTACCAACGTGGCGAGGACAGCTATCTTTTTCATATCAACTCCTAAATGAACATCTATGAACCATTTGTCCGATGATGAAGAGGGTTTTTCGTCTGCAATTTCGAGCCGGATCGGATCACGATATCCGGCGCGGATCGACTCCGCTCTCGCAGGTCATTTCTATTACCATATATCTCATTCGCAATTTCTCAATTTCGATTCGCTGCTGCTGCAGTATTTCCTGGTAATCGGCCGGCGGATTACCCCAGCAGCCCTGCATACTGTAAAAGCGGATCTCACGTCGACGGTCGTCGACAAGCTTGCCGCGCACACAGCGGGCGTGTATGTTCTTCAAAGTTTCCCGGACGGTAATGGCAGTACGGTTTTCACCTTTCGCGGATCGGGCCGCCGCGTATCGCACTACCGCATCTTCGCTGATGCCGGATGGCAGACATTTAAGGTCGGCCGCAAATGCAGCTATACCGAACGCTGCTATATAAACAGTGATCTTTAAGAGTTCGAAAAGACGAAGTCGGTTTTGCAAATCCTCAGAACCTCTTTTATGGAAGTAAACCGGGGTGTGGGGGGTCAACATTAAGAACAAGCAGAACCTATGCTTGCTGCAATTCCTCTTAACTTTTCACGTGAAAAGCCGAAAAGCTCAAATACGCCTAACTATTTGAACTTGTATATTAAAGCACAACAAAAATACGACGTAAATGGAAATTTGATAATGGGTATTTGGAAAATCAATCTCCGCGGGGAGCCCGCCGGGTTAGTGGAGATATCTCAGAATTTATCTTTCCGGCGAATGACAGGACGCTCCTATGGAGCTTGTTGAGTTTTGTTTATGTGGTTCTACAGACAGGCCGCCCCGAAAGGGCTTAGAACCAAAAGAGGAAGATTCAGCTCCGGTAGGAGCGACCTGTTTGTAGAACAGCTGATCTGTAAAAATATTAGGGACGGGAACACCTCATCACCGTCCAGATCAGTGCATACCTCGTCGTATTGAACGGTTCTTCAGCTGATGTTTACCGCGCAGCGGCTCGCGGCCGATTCACGAGCCGCGTCGAGAACTCGCTGCACGCTAACACCGTCGGCGAAGGTCGCGGCATTTTCTATCGACATGCTTCCGCGGCGGAGCGCCTCGACCAGTATGGGTGCAAAGGTCTTAAACGCGCGGGAGAAACCGCTGTCGGGAACGCCCTCGACACCGGCGCCGAGATCAACGTCGATCTCGGTCCAATCATCTTCGCCTGATCTGGCAATATACAACTCGCCGAGATGATCTATGCGCACCGTTCCACGGTCGCCGTAAAACTCCATCCGGTTCATATATCGCGGCCCCTCGGTCATTGAAAGAGAAACTATGCCGGTCGCGTCGTTTATTAGTTCGCCGTCGGCAAATCGCAGCAGCAGGTTGGATTCATCGTCGCTGGTAACGTCTCGCATCCCTCCCGATGCGTCGCGGCGCTGCTTTACATGGGTCGCCAACTGGCAATAGACACTGGCGACTTCAGTTCCCAGGAACCAGTTTAATGAATCGATCACATGCGATGCGATCGCACCGAGAGCTCCGCCGCCGACAGAAGCGTCCGACCACCAATTCCACGGCAGATCGGGATTACCACGGCCCGGTGATCTAAAGATCGCCTTGGCATGGCGTACCTTTCCGATATCACCATCTCGCAGCATCGTAAAAGCCTTGCGACGTCCATCCTGGAAGCGCAGCTCGTGATCGATGAGAGCGAGGATTTGCTTGCCATTCGCGGCCACGGTCATTTCATCGGCTTCGGCGACGCTCATCGCCATAGGCTTTTCGCATAGAATGTGTTTGCCGTGCTCGATCGCGGCGAGCGTCATCTCGCGATGCAGCTTTGGCGGGGTCGTAATGCAAACCAAGTCGACATCCGGGTGCGAAACCGTCTCACGCCAGTCGTCGGTGAAGTGTCCGGCATCGCATTCGGAGGCGGCGGCCCGCGCGTTTTCGAGATGTCCGCTTGCGATCGAGGCGATGTGAACACCATCGCAAGCCAGAAATGCCGGGATCTGCACCCGACGTGCAAAGCCGGTACCTATAAGACCAATGCCAATGCGATCTTGCATTTACCCAGCATAACAAAAAAGCATAAGGAATCGATTCCTTATGCTCGTCTTAAAGATAATGTTGTATTAGGAGTTTAATCGACGCCCAATTCGAGGCTCGCTGCTTTTCCCTTGGGGCGACGAGCAGGGGTCGTCAGAAACGTCTCATACGTTTCCTTGTCGTTACCCGTCATATTGACTATGTGGACTCCAACAAGAAACCGTTCGGTTGAGACATGCAATCCGACCTTTTCATATCTGCGGCCAATTGCTCTCATATATACCTTTCCGTTCGGCAGATCGATCTCTATATTAAGGTTCCGGTCTTGTCCGACCAGGTATTTTTCTTTAAGACGGATCGACGGGACCAAAATTGCGATCCCCGTCCGGCTTATGTCAACGGTCTCGCCAAAGATACAAGCCGCCTCCGCCCTTTGAATGGCAAGCTCGGAGGTCCCCTCGGGATCGAACCAGACTTTCATTGGGGCGCGATGACGCCGGCGCGCTGAAACCAGGCGCTCGGACAGAGAACGATTGAATCTGGTTATAAGTTCACGCAGCATCGGCAAGGGGGCCTGAAGATAGCGACCGAAATTTTAATATATAAACGTATTGTTTTGAAATATCAATGGTTGTCAAGTAAAAAATAAACAATTATTTGTTTTTTAGCTGTTGACCACCGTTATCCGCGCTCTTTACATGCGAAATGCCCTTCGCATCCGGCTCGAGTTGGAAAGACAGTTTTCCGCTTTTACCGTAAGCAGCGGGTGTTGCGGTCGCATAGTATCTTTTCTTGCCATCCGCGACCTTGATGGCAAAATTGTAACCTGTCGATTCGCTGGTCTTAATATCCTCCGGCAGCAACCCGGCCGCTACCAACGCCTCTATATCGGTAAAATCTCCGCCATTTTGCAGAGACGACACAAGTTCGGCCTTTGAGATCCGCTCGAGCATATCGCGGGCTTCCTGCTGATGGGTTTCTATCCGTAAATTATAGAAATACTGCTTCCCCTCAGCTTTTATCCGCTTCTCGGTAGCTTCGTCGACGGTCTGGATGATCCAAACTCCGTTGTCTCGACGGAGCTTGATCTGCTGAATCTCTTTTTTATCCGGGTCGTCGCCGGGAAAGTTGGCTGTGACGGTGGCCGCATCACCCGAAACGATCTCGCCATTGATCTCGACCTCAGCCGGGACCTGTCCCGCGATATTTTCGAAATCGAGTGCAAAATCCTTTAGCTCGGCGTCGGTGAGGCTTTCGATCGCGGGCCGCAAATTAGTAAGAAAGATCGCCTCACGAAATTTCCTTTCGCGAAGCTTTTTGTAAAATGCCCGGACGGTGTCGGCCGGCCCGCCCTCATCGATGGCTATGGTTGCTCCGCTCGGCTCGTTGTCAGCCTTTTTTTCTTTAATTAAAGGTTTTTCTTCCGGTGCAAATGTCTTTGGCTCGGCTGTTGTACAGCCATTGCCGAAAGCGCAGGCCGACAGGAGGCAAAGACACATTACAAAAATTCGTAAGTCTGATGCTCCTGGTATTCTCATTAACAGCTACCTGGGAAACTTGGGAATCTATGGGAAACCGCTTGAGAAATAGCGACACGCTAACGGGCATTATAGCGTGTCGCCGCCAAAATTGTAAAACAAAATTTTACTGCGCCCGCTTTTTGCCAGCGAGCAGCCATTCACGGCCAACAAAGTAAAGAATTACCGACAAAATAATGAACGGTATCATACCGAGCCAATCGGCATTCGGGCCGTTCCAAAACGGATTGTTGTCCTTTGACCAATCTCCAAAGCTGTTCTGGATTGCACTGAGAGCCGGCAAGAAGGCAAAGATCGCAAACAATATACCGGCGACGGCCGCACCGGCGATATAGCCGGACGCGACAAGGACACCGTTCGATTTATCTGTCTCGGCGATGATCTGTTCCTCGGTAAGATCTTCGGCCACCAATTTTCGTCTCAGATAAAGGTCGACCAGCCACCGGACGAACCCGCCGACAAAGATCGGCGATGATGTCGAGATGGGTAGATAGATCCCGACCGCGAATGCCAGTGAGGGTATACCGGTCATTTCAAGAATGACGGCGATCATGCCGCCCATTATCACCAGGCCCCACGGCAGCTGCTGGCTGAGGATGCCCTTGATGATATAGCTCATCAGGGTGGCCTTGGGCGCGTCATAGCGTTCGATCTCGCGCCCCTCCTCATCCTTCTTTATCGCGCCGTTTATGGCTGGATCAACGAAGTAAGCGGGCTTTCCGTTTGGATCGACGAGATATTTGCCCGTCGGACCAAGGGTCTGATCGGTGTTGTGCCAAACGTTGTAGGTGTTTTGGTCTGTCACCGCATATTTTCCGACCTTTACCTTTTCGGTATGAACGGTGCCGTTCTCCTGGGTCATCTTATCCTGCGAAACAGAAAACCCGGCGGAGAACGTCGTTGGAGCAACAGGCTGGTAATAAGTCTTGGCGTCGTTCAGCCATAAGAGCAACGGGCCGAGTAGCAGCGCTGATGCGAGCGCACCGACGAGTATCGCGATCTGTTGTTTTTTCGGTGTCGAACCGACAAGGAAACCGGTTTTAAGGTCCTGCGATGTTGTACCGCCATTCGACGCCGCGATGCAGACAATACCTCCGACGGAAAGCGCGGTGACAAAATATGGATTGGGTGCGGTCCAGCCGATCGCGAGAAAGATGAGACAGGTAAACAGCAATGTCGCGACCGTCATTCCTGATATGGGGTTTGACGACGAACCGACCTCACCCGTCAGCCGCGATGAAACGGTCACAAACAGAAAGCCGAAGATAACGATCAGCACGGCCCCAAAAAACCCGACCTTGAGCGTTGGAATGAACGAGATGATCACGATCAACGCGAGCATGCCGACGACAACCCATTTCATCGAGATGTCCTGATCGATCCGCTCCAGTTTTCCGTTCGCGGCGTCCGAGCTGCCGCGAAAATCCGCGAGACCGCCCTTTAGTCCATGCCAAATGGTCGGCAGTGAGCGGCCGAGACTGATCAGACCGCCGGCGACGACGGCACCTGCACCGATATACAAAATGTACGCATTGCGGATATCGCCCGAGCTCATCGCGCTGATCAGCTTTGACGGATCTGCGGCGAGCCCCGGTGCGACCGGAACGGTCAAACCATCGCCGAAATACCTGATCATCGGTATCAGGACGAGGTATGACAGAACACCGCCGCCGAACATGATCGACGAGATATAAGGTCCGATGATGTAACCGACACCGAGCAACGCCGGATTGTTCTCGAGCGAGACCGAGCCTCCCTTCAGTATGCTGTCCGGGATCTTCTTTTCGGGGTAATCCTTAAAGAGGCTGAAAACATCGACCATCGATTTATAAAGAAAACCGATGCCGAAGCCGATCGAGATGATCTTACCGCCCTGTAGAGCAGAATCGTCGGTCGCCGCGGTATCGCCCTCGTGCGAAGCTTCACGCGATTCCTTTGAAGCACCGGCGATGAGGACCTGTGCACAAGCCGTGCCCTCAGGGTATTTCAAAAACCCATGCTGGTCCTTGATGAGGGCCCTTCGTAAGGGGATCATCATCAGAATTCCCAATAGGCCGCCAAGGATCGCCACCATGGTCACCCGCCATATCTCGAGATCAAAGCCGAGGATCAGGATCGCCGGCATTGTCACGCCGATACCAAAGGCGATCGATTCGCCCGCCGAACCTGCGGTTTGCATCACATTTGCTTCGAGTATCGTTGCGTCGCGCAAACCTACTTTCGACAAGATCCTAAACAGCGTGATGGCGATAACCGCCACCGGGATCGATGCGGAAACCGTCAATCCCGTCTTCAGCACAAGATAGAGCGACGATGCTCCAAAGATGATGCCGAGCAGAGTTCCGACAATCAGCGGTAGCGGTGTCAATTCGCGTAAATGTGAAACGGTCGGTATGTACGGTCTGAAATTCTCGAGAAAAGGATTTTTCATCCGCTCGTGCCTCCTGTCGTGTGTTCAGATTCCGGGGGAAAGTTCACCTTGCAATTTACCGTGCTTGGGACTAAAACGCAATGGATGTTGAACGCGGGGGATATGCACGTTACGGCGAAGCATTATATTGAGGTTGTGTTGAGATGCCAGTAGAAGAGGTCTCGGTTTCGATCGAAACCGTCACAGTTTCTATAGAAACCGCTTTGGTTTCTACAGGAAATGACTCAGGATCTGTAGAAAACGCTTCAGTTTCTACAGAAAATGACTCAGGATCTGTAGAAGACGCTTCAGTTTCTACAGGAAATGACTCAGGATCTGTAGAAAACGCTTCAGTTTCTACAGGAAATGACCCAGGATCTGTAGAAGACGCCTCAGTTTCTACAGGAAAAGAGTCGGTTTGTGTAGAAACTGGGCCGGTTTCTATCGAGAGAGTCTCAGTTTCTATAGAAAACATCGCGGTTTTTATCCAAGAAGTCTCGGTTTCGTAGGAAGAGCGGGGGCAAGCCCGCCTTCCTGACTGTCAGGGGATAGCTTATAAGCGTATTCGTAGTCGACGTTTGGCGTAACTGATCAAGTCAATAACTGACAGTTGGGAAGGGCGGCTTGCCCCACGGCTTGCCCCCACTCTTAATTAGATGAACCATAGGTGAACCAGGCATAAGGCTGAAGAGCTAATTACTCAGTTCGGCGCGCTTGTGCTTTCTGACGAAGATCGATGAACAACAGTTGCCGCCTAAAGGCGGGACTCCGAACGAAGAGCCGCCTAAAAGCGGGACTCCAAACTTTAAATCGACTAAACTGAACGCAATCCTGTCGGAGCAATTCATATGAGAAATAGATCGTCTCGGTTCTTCTCTGCGTCTCTGCGTCTCTGCGGTTTACTACTTCTAACAGCAACCGCGGTCGTCGCTCAATCAGTCCCGGCACCCAAAGATGTCCTTGGTTGGACGCCCGGCGACGATAGAAAGCTGGCGAGCTGGGCACAGGTTATCGACTATTTCAAGAAGCTCGACGCAGCGAGCGACCGCGTCATCTTTCAGGAGATCGGCAAATCGACAATGGGAGCACCGTTTGTATATGCGACCATCTCGAGTCCCGCAAATCTAAAGAATCTCGAAAAGTACAAACAGATAAACGCCAAGCTTGCGGACCCGCGAATGTTCAAAAGCGACGACAAGGTCGCTCAGCAGCTCATCAAACAAGGAAAGACGATCGTCGTCATCACCTGCAGCATCCACTCGACCGAGGTGGGCGGCTATCTCTCGTCAATGCTGATCGCCTACAGGCTCGCGAGCTCGAACGAACCCGAGATCAAGAAGATCCTCGACAACACGATCATTCTGCTGGTGCCTTCTTTAAATCCCGACGGTGTCGATATCGTCAACAACTGGTACCAAAAGACGCTTGGTACAAAATTCGAAGGGACCGACCCGCCCGAGCTTTATCACAAGTACACCGGGCACGATAATAATCGCGACTGGTATGCCTTTACGCAGGTCGAGACGCAGTTGACGGTTGATAAGATCCTCAATCCCTGGCACCCGCAGATCGTCCACGATATTCACCAGCAGGGGGCCTTTGGCTCGCGGCTATTTCTGCCGCCGTATATGGACCCGGTCGAACCGAACGTACCAAAACAGATCGTCGAAGGCTACACCGAGCTCGGCAAATACATATCCACCGATCTGCGCAGCAAAGGATTTCAGGGGATAACGGACAATTCGACCTACGACGCGTGGACACCTTCGCGTGCCTACTCGCATTACCACGGCGGCGTGCGGATATTGTCTGAAACGGCTTCATGCAAGCTCGCGACGCCGATCACCGTAAAATTCAGCGAACTAAAACCCGGCGAACACTACGACCCACGCAAAGAAGCCCCGAACTTTGGCCCCGTATGGCTCGGCGGCGAATGGCATATCAGAAACATTACCGACTATATGACGACAGCCGCTTTCTCACTGCTCGATCATGCGGCGAACAATCGCGAACATTGGCTTCAGAGGTTTTATGAGATCGGAAAAGAGGCGGTAAGACCGAGGAAGGATGGGGAGCCGTTGTCGTACATTATCAACAAGCATCAGAACGGCAACGCGGAAGCCTTGACGGGTGCACTTTTTCGAGGTGGGGTTCAGATCACACCATATGCAGCGGAATACGTCATACGTATGGATCAGCCTTACGGGGCGTTTGCTAAGGCGTTAGTCGAACCACAGATCTATCCCGACCTCCGCGACGAAAAGAATAATCCTATACCTCCATATGATGTGACGGCGCATTCGCTCGCCCTCTTAGATGGGGTGACGGTTAGAAAGGTGACGAAGCCATATTCGTTTAAGCCGCCGGAGGTCTTTTGGACCGATTCTACATCACACAAGTGCGCACAACCGGCGAAGTCGTTGTTTTGGATTTACCGTTCGCACATTCCGGTGATGGATGAGGGGTGGACGCGTTGGCTGCTTGATAATGAATATTATGCCTCGGTATTTGGCATGGAGTGCTATCAGTCGGTTAGCGATCGTGATATTTCACTCGTGCAAGTAGCCCCGGCAAGGGCAACGGTGCTCCCCGAGTTGGCGGGTGCAACCTTTGCAAGGGCAATCCTCTTTCCCGACCAACCGCCTGCCCAGATCCTCAACGGCTATGAAAAAGGTCGGATGCCTGATGAGTACGTAGGCGGCGTTGGCAAGGAAGGCGTCGCGAACCTAAAGAAGTTTGTCGAAGCGGGTGGGACGCTCATCTTTCTAAACCGCTCGTCGGATTTTGCAATCGAACAGTTTGGCGTGCCTATAAGAAATGTGGTGAAGGGCCTCGAGCGAAAGGATTTCTACATTCCGGGTTCTATCCTGCGAACCGAGCTCGACACGACAAACCCGATCGCAAAGGGTATGCCGGCTGAGTCGATCGCATGGTTTGAGAATGGACCGGTGTTTGAGGTTCTTAGTCGGGCATCTACCACCCCGTCTGCCGAAGCGGCAGCCACCCCTCCTAATCAAGGAGGGGAGTTTAAGAACGTTACCGTCATCGCCCGTTACCCATCTGATCCCAAACAGATACTCCTTTCCGGCTGGGCACTCGGTGCCGAGAAGATCGCCGGAAAGGCGGCGCTTGTCGAAGTCACGATGGGCAAAGGCAAGATCATCCTGTTCGGCTTTCGACCGCAGTACAGGGGACAGTCATTGGCGACTTTTCCGTTGTTTTTTAATGCGATAAGTAATTAGGAATGGAGAATGGAGAATGGAGAATGGTGAAATGAGAACTAGGACTGCCGCTGCTTCTGCCGCTTTCGCTACGACTGCTTTTGCCACTGCCGCTGCCACTTCTCCTACTATCTCCCCTTCTCCTCTTCACCCCTTCTCCCCTTCTTTCCTCTTGTGCGCGCCTTCGACAACCTTTACTCCGCGAACACGCTTGAAGAAAAATCCGGCGGGGACGCAGAGCATGCAGAGAATGGCAAGGATCCAGAAATCATCAATATAAGCAAGCACTGCAGCCTGGCGGACGACCATGCCGTAGATCGTTTGATAGGCCATTTGTGTCGCCGTGGCGGGATCGAACGAGGTCAGAAAGCCATTTTTGATCTGTGTAAAGGTCTGCTGAAAGGCCGGATTGTATTCACTGGTGTGAACGGTAAGTATCGCCTGGTGTATCTGCTGATTGCGGGCGAGCAATGTTGTCATGATGGCAATTCCGACGCTGCCGCCGGTATTCCGCATGAGATTGTAAACGCCGCTTGCGTTTCCGATCTCCCTCTGTGGCAGCGTGGCCATCGACAGGGTTGTCAGCGGCACAAAGACGAACCCCATCGCAAATCCGCTTAGCAACATCGGATAGACAATATTACTCAACGATATATAAAGATTGATGCTCGTAAAGACGTAGGTCGAGAACGCAAGTACCGTAAAGCCAAAAGCGATCAAATAGCGCGAATCAACCCGCCCGATCAGCCTGCCAACGATGATCATTGAGATCACGGCTCCAATACCGCGAGGGCTGACCGCGAGACCGCTATCTATTGCCGGGTAACCAAGCAGGGTCTGCAGAAACAAAGGCAAGAGGGCGGTCGAACCGTATAGAACGACACCGACGGTCGCTATCATCGCGCAGCCGACTGCGAAGTTGCGATTCAGAAAAACGTGAAGGTTTACTATCGGATCGGGTGTGTAAAGCTCCCACGCGATAAAGCCGAGTATAGATAACGCCGATACGAAAGCCGTGAATACGATAAATGATGACTCAAACCAGTCTCGCTGCTGACCCAGGTCCAGCATCAGTTCAAGCGCACCGAGTCCGAGGGCCATCAGCCCAAAGCCAAAATAGTCGATTCGACCCGGTTTTTGATTCTTGAGATAAGGGGGGTCTTCGACAAAGCTGTTGGCCATAAAAGCCGCAAGTGCTCCGATGGGCAGGTTGATGTAGAAGATCCATCGCCATGAGTAGTTGTCAGTGATCCAGCCACCGAGGGTTGGGCCTATGATCGGCGCGACCACGATACCCATGCCATAGATCGCCATCGCGGCGCCGCGTTTCAAAGGGGGAAAGCTTTCAAGCAGGACCGATTGTGCGATGGGCTGCAATGCGCCGCCGCCCAGTCCTTGCAATATTCGAGCGATGATGAGAGTTGCAAGATTTGGCGCCGCACCGCAAAGAGCCGAGGCGATCGTAAAGATGGTGATACAAATGATCAGAAACCGCTTGCGGCCGATGTACTTGCCGATCCAGCTAGTAGCCGGCAGGATTATCGCGTTAGAGATGAGATAACTGGTGAGGACCCAGGTCGCTTCTTCGGAAGTGGCCGAGAGATTGCCGGCAATGTGCGGAAGAGCAACATTGGCGACCGACGTGTCGAGGACCTCCATTACCGTGGCGAGCATTACCGAAAAGGCAATGAGCCATGGATTAAAACTCGGCACCCATTCCGGAGCCCTTGGAGTGTTTTCCGCCATTACCCCCCGGTTAACGGACCTTTACCGAGGGCACGACGGACATCCCCGGAACAAGGCGTTTTAGTTTGTCGGCCGGCTCGTCAAAAACGATCTTGACCGGAACGCGCTGCACGACCTTTACGTAATTACCCGTCGCGTTTTCGGCCGGCAGTAAACTAAAGCGCGAGCCCGTCCCGGCCTGAAAGCTGTCAACATGACCGCGAAAGGCCTCAGCGGGGAATGCGTCGATGCTTACGTCCACCTTTTGGCCGGGCTGCATATCTTCGAGCTGCGTTTCTTTAAAATTTGCGACCACCCAAATATCGTCCGACTGCGAAATAGCCATCAGGGGTGTGCCGATCTGGACGAGTTGACCTTCTTCGACCGTCTTCTGGGTCACAAATCCATCCTCGGGAGCAACGATCTTTGTATACGACAGCTCTAGTTCGGCCTCGGCAACCGCAGCATCGGCTTGCTGGATCGTCGCTTCGGCCGTTCCGACCTGGCTCTCGCTAACCTCGACCCGTTCGGGTGCGGCATTCGCGTCCTGCAGACGCCCCTCCGATTCGTCTACCTGAGATCGGGTCAGATCTATCTGTGCGACCGACTGTCGATAATTATCCTGGGCTGTTCTGACATTTGCCTCTGCTTCGTCGACGCGAGATTGGGCCGCATTAACCTGCTTTTGCAATGCGCTCAGCTGAGCCTGTGCTGTTTGTAACGCGTTAAGAGCCTGATCGAGATTTTCCCTGGAAATATCGCCGTGGTCATAGAGAACAAGCCGCCGGTTATATTCGACTTGCGCGAGGTGCACATCCGATTCGGCTTTTGGGATCTCGGCACGTGTTTGAGCAAGAGCGGCCTCCGCCGTTCGTGCGGCGGCTTGTGTTTGCCCGATCTGCGTTTGCTTTGAATCGGCGCCGAGACTGGTCTGACGAACGTTGGTTTGCGCTGTCCGGACATTCGAACGCGCTGTAGTTTGGCTTGCACTGGCCGTTTTTGTTGTCAGGTCGACGGTCGCTTTTGCGGCACCTCGCTGGCTGCGGGCTGATACGAGTTGCGCCTGGGCCTGGCGGAGTTTTACCTGAAGGTCCGATTGATCAAGATCAACCAATAGGTCACCTTTGTGGACATATTGATTACCGGCAACATATATTTTGGTGACATACGCCGAGATCTTGGGCGAGACCTGGGTGACATCAGCCTCGACGACGGCGTCATCGGTCGATTCAAACTGCCGGGCGTAGAGCCAGTATGCAAGACCGGCGATGATCACGACCAGAAGGACCGAGCCACCGATGTAAAAGATACGACGGCGTTTGCCATTCTTGCCGTTCTTCGGCTTTATCGGTTCGCCGCTTGGCGAATACAAGACGCCGGGCTCATTGGCGTCGCGCGGTTCTGCCTCACCCACCCCCGAAGGCCCGCTGGCGTTATGTTCTTGTTGCTCAGGAGATGTTTCCCGCTTGCTCGCTTCCAGCTCGTTCTCGCTCATTCACTCTCAAGATCTAGTAAGTAAGTAATTACTTACTTTAATATATACTAGCGTATTTGTCAATATTAGAAGGAAATTGGTGCGAGTTCTGGTCTGTTTGCGACAAAGATTGTACGGCCAATGCCGGAGGTGTCCGATTCCTGCCACTGCTCCTGCTCCTGCTACTCGGGTCGGCGGCTTGCCCCCGCTCTTTGCTCCGTGGTAGTCTCGGAACCTTTACCATGATTGAACGAATTCAAGAGACCAGGTTTGACAATGGGTTGGTCCTCCTAACGGATCGCATGCCGGGCGTCCGCTCGGCGACGCTCGGTTTCTTTTTCCGCAGCGGTGCAAGGCACGAGCCGCGAGAACTTCACGGCATATCGCACTTTATCGAGCACGCCGTGTTCAAAGGTACCGAGAACCGATCGACTCTCGAGATCGCCATCGAGCAGGACCGCCTGGGCGGTAACCTCGACGCCTTTACAACGCACGAGGAAATGGGTTTTGCGATAAAGGTCATCGATGACGAAATCGAAAAGGCATTTGGTCTGATCGCCGATATTCTCACTCATCCGCGTTTTGACGATAAAGACCTAAAGGCCGAGCAGCGGGTGATCATCGAGGAAATGAAGATGATCGACGATTCGCCCGAGGAGTACCTGGGCGAGATCTTTAACGCGGCATATTTTCCCGGTCATCCGCTGGGGATGCCGATTGCGGGTACGCCAAAGACGGTACGTTCATTTAGCAGCGACATCACACGCCGCTATCACGAAGCGACAAACACGTGCGGGAACCTGGTTATCGTCGCTGCGGGAAACGTAGAACATAAGCAGATCCTTGACCTCGCTCGGAGTACCGGCTTTAGCCGGCTATCCGTTAGCGGTGGCCGCCTAGAGGCGGAACTCCGAACAACAACACCGATTCCCGCGGCGCCGATCATCCTAAAACAACGTTCCGATCTCGAGCAGGCTCACTTTGTCATAGCAACGCCTTTTACGGCGGGGATGGACGAACGAAGATATGCCGCTGACATGCTGGCGAACATCATCGGCGGCGGCACATCCAGCCGGCTCTGGCAAACGGTGCGCGAAGACCGCGGTCTTGCCTACAGCGTTGGCGCGTCGGGGGTGATGTATAACGATTGCGGGTTGTTTTCGATCTTTGCGGCGTCGTCACCCGAACACGTTGAAGAGGTGGTCAAGCTCTCTATCGACGAAATGCGCTCGATCGTCAAAGATGGAGTTCGCGAAGACGAGCTCGAGCTGTCAAAGCAGCAGGCAAGAGCTTCTATTCTACTGAGCCTCGAAGATTCGGCCGCCCGAGCCGCCGCACTTGCTCAATCAGAGATCACATACGGTCGGCAAATACCTGTCGAAGAAACCCTCGCCCGCGTCGAAGCGGTTACGACGGACGAGATACGCGTTCTCGCGATTCAATATTTCGAAACTGAAGCCGTAGCATTCGCCGCGCTTGGCAATCTCGAAGGTATCGCCGTTGACCGCTCGGACCTTGCGATGTGACCGCGCTCACTTACGAAATACAATAAAAAGGTATATATCTGCACGTTAGGTGCAGAATATTAATCCCAGAAGGTTCTTCCTATACCTGCTTATCGCTTCTGTTGCCGTCAGTGCCCTGATCGGCATCGGGGTAATGCTGTTTGGCAATTTCGGCGAACTCGAAGAAAAAGTCCTTCTCACCACGCTAACCGTCAATATTACAAGCGTCCTGGGTCTTGCGTGTGGTGCATACATCGAGACTCGCCGGGGAAGGATCTTACCGCTTTGTGGCATCGTCGCCGCGGCCGTTTCCGCGGTTCTCTGGATGTATCTGATCTGGCATGGCACGGTCCATGAAGACATATTTGTAAAAACACTGCTTTCGTTGACGCTCGTGGGTGTTGCGTGCTCATTGATCTCTCTGCTTTCGATTGCACGGCTTGACCATAGATTCATCTGGTCGCGATATGCCGTTCATGTTGCTGTTTGGTCGCTGACGGCTAATTTGCTTTATCTGATCTGGAATAAAAGCGCGATAAACGAGGACATCACGCCTCGTATTATCGGCGTCCTCTCGATCCTCGTCGCGGCTCTTACGCTCGTGACACCGATCTTTCACAAGCTTAGTGCGGGCGAACCCGTCGCGTCGGAGATCGACGTTGAGATCGCGAGCTTAAGGAAGAGAATTGAGGAACTCGAAGCTAAAAAGGCGGCCCTCGGAGACGTTCCCGCGGTCTAATTCGCGTAAGGTATTGGATCGTTTACGCCCGCCTGCTGAAAACCTCGCAAACGCAAAGCGCACGAATCGCACGTTCCACATGCGAGCGTCTCACTCCGATAACAAGACCATGTGAGATTGAGAGGAGCATCGAGCTCGATGCCGCGGCGCACGATCTCGGCCTTCGACATGTGAATGACCGGCGTGCGGAGCTCGATATGCGTATCGGGCTTTGTACCCGCGTCTATCGCTTTTTGAAACGCGTCGTAAAACTCAGGCCGGCAATCGGGATAACCGCTCGAATCCTCGGCCACTGCACCGATATAGATCGCACTCGCTCGTATCACCTCGGCCCAGCTAACAGCGATCGACAGCATGTTAGCGTTGCGAAAAGGTACATAGCTGGTTGGGATCTCTTTTGAAGCAAGGCTTGCCTCTGAAACCTCGGTCTTTTCGTCCGTCAAAGATGATCCGCCGATCTTTGCGAGATGTTCGATTGAGATTTCGAGCCGCTGTTTGACGCCGTAGTGATCGGCGATATCGTTGAAAGCTTTTCTTTCCCTTTCTTCGGTCTTTTGTCCGTAGGAAACGTGGAGAAAGGCTAAAACATAGTCTTGACTGGCGATCGCGGCGGTAACACAGCTATCCATACCACCTGAAACAAGAACAATCGAGACGCGGGGACGCGGCGACGCGGCGACACGGCGATCTACTGTCGAATTGTTTGCTTGATCGACCATTTTTCGGGTTCAGAATGCATTTTAGTTAGCTGGCCGAGGATTAAATCGTACTTCTCGTCCAGTTGGTCGAAGATCATCTGACCAATGTACCCAGAGCTCAACGAGAACTCCAACCAAACACTCGTTTCGTCAGCTTCGCCTTCTGCATCCGACAGCTTGCTAACGAAATGCGCCGGATAGCGTCGCTTTCGCCAAGCCTCTGCCAAATTTGAGCATACCGCCTGAGACGAGCGCCTGATCTGGTCCACAAGTGAATACCGCTCCTCGACCGGAAATGTCTTGGTGAGATTAAAAATCTGCATCGCCGAGTCGAAAGCGTTCCGATAGATCCTCAGTTCTCTGTAACTTCGAATATTTGCCATTCATTCCACTCTCGCCCCCTCTCTTCTCGCCGCGTCTCTCCTCACCGCGTCCCTGTGTCTTCCTTCACTTCCCCAATCCATCCTGCAGAACCTGCGACAGTTTCCACAGCATCACGAGGCCCGGGTTTTCCTGATCATAGGCGACGACGCGCATGTCGTCGAGAATTATAGCCATCGCGATGCGTCCGCGCCGCGTATAAATGATGCCGACATCGGCACGAAAGCGATCCAACGCACCGGATTTCGATGCGACCGGAATAGTATCGGCCTCGCCGCGGCCAATGCCGTCCTTGTATTGCTGGCGTTTAAGGATGCCGATCATCTCGGCCGACGCTTCCTTTGTAACAAGCTGGCCGCTTTCCATCATCTCGATCAACTTTACGAATTGGCGCGGGCTCGACCGGCCAAGACCAAATAGCTTGTTACGCGGGTCATTGTATGCACGCGATTCACCGCCGCCGCCGATCTTGCGCATAAACTTGATATCGGTCAGGCCAAGAGTATCCATAAAGTCGTTGACGTTGTCGGCCCCGACGTTGTCAATCACGAGGTTCGCGGCGGTGTTGTCCGAAATCACGATCATCAGGTTGAGAGCCGTCCGAAGATCGATCTTTGTATTGTCCGAAAACTCGAACAGGATCCCCGACCCGCCTTGCTTCTTCTCTTTTGTCAGAATGATCTCATCGTTCCAATGAAGCTTGCCTTCGGCGATCTGGTGAAACGTTTCCGCCATAACAGCAAGCTTTATAGTGCTGGCGGTACGTGTCTGCTCGTCACAGCGCAAACAATAGTCCTTGTCGGCGTCCAGGTTCTTAGCGTATATCCACGCCTTGCCCTCGAAACCAGCGAGTGCGGCCTGAATCCGATCGTCGAGAGTTTGTCGTGCTGCTATCACGACCGGCTTAGATCGTTGTGAAAATGCGATGGTCGACATCGCCGCCATAAGCAAGATAAGTATCAGCGTTCGTTTCATATCTTTGTTCCGAGTTCGTCGTTCGGAGTCCCGCCTTTAGGCGCCTTACGCATTAAACTCCGCGTGCGTCCGCCCCCCAGATGTACTTATGCATCTGCAAATTAAATCTTACCCTCAAGCCGCTGTGCGATACATCCTCAGCCAGCCGAGCGAGATCCTGAATCCCATGAACCGGCGAGATCAGTATCTCTTTCGCCCGCGTTTCGAGATCATATTTTTGGATGATGTCTTTTGCAAACTTCCAGTCCGGCATATCGGCAACGACAAATTTCACCTCGTCCTTTTCCGGCCTAAGCCGTTCGAGGTTCGGCCAATGATTTCGCTCGGTTTCGCCAGATGCGGGACATTTTACATCGAGCACTATCGAAGCACGCGGATCTACCTTCTCGGTTGAGACATAACCCCCAGTTTCGACGAGTACCTCATATCCCCGATCACAAAGCTCGGTAATAAAAGGAAATACATTTTTTTGCGCCAGCGGCTCGCCGCCCGTCACCTCGATAAGGTTACAGCCAAATTCTTCGAGTTTTGCATAGATATCGCTAAAGCTGATCTTCTCACCGCCGTAGAATGTATATTCGCTGTCGCACCAGACACAGCGCATCGGACAGCCCGTCAACCTTACAAACGCACAAGGCCGTCCCGCATGCGATGACTCGCCCTGGATCGAGAGAAAGATCTCGGTAATTCGAAGATCGGTGTTAAAGGTCTGCACCTAAACCAGCCTGAATGAGTTTGATATCCGCGTAACGATCGGATCGTACTTTTTACGCTGCGTCTGAGGATACTCGATCGTAAGTGTGTAAAACGCATCATTGTTCTTCCGGTATAGCGTTTTCTGGTAAAAGATCTTGCCTTCCTTTATGCCTGACAACACAAAACTGCTCTTACCGAGCATCATGTATGATGGCTTTTCACCGAATCCTTTTAGAGCATCCTCATATTCCTCACGCAAGGTTCGGCTAAAAGCATTGTATTGTCCCCAGGCCCGCATTTCGACCGAGCTGTCGCGTGACAGAAAGGTCCGTCCGTCATTATTCTCGGGCGGCGGCTGCATCTTTAGGAGTCCGGGCGGGTACAGGACGGAAAAGGAGAACCTGTCATTGATATACGTACCGTATCTCGTCTGAGCGAATGAAAAGGTACTGAATGAGAGGACGAAGATCATCAAAGCAAGCAGTTTTTTCATATTTTGAGGCTCCGTACGGCACAATGATACATCTCTTACATGATGGTTGTTATGCGGAAGGGGGCAATTATACATCCGCACGCGGATCGAAATGAAACGATTTGGCAATTCGACGGATGATCGGATCGAACTCTGTTTTTCTAAATTTTGGATACTCGATAGTAAAAGTATAGAAAACGTCCGTATCTTTGAACTTATGATAGACGGTCCTCCGATAAAAGATCTTGTCTTTCGACACGCCGGAGATGACAAACCTATTTTCCCTAATCATCTTGTATTTGATTTGCCCGTTGAAGTCTTTTAGGTCTTCCGCAAACTGTTGTTGAACGGAGAGAGACAATGCATTGTAGTTAGCCCAAGCACGCATTTCCGCGGTTCCATCCTGGGACTTAAAAATCCTGCCGTCACCGGTAAACTCCGACGGTCCCATAATGAAGCTCGATGGATACTGGATGGTGAAAAAGAACCGCTGATTAGTGTATGTCTTGAAAGTGGTTTGACCGAATAGGAATGCACAGGAGGTAAGAACTATTGCCACTATCGATACCGACCTTTTCATTTTCATTCTAGAACACTCCAAACCAACCGTAATAGTTCATTATTTCGCCCGCGCCAAATGAAGTAAGGTTCGCTATCACGATCGCGACAAGGCACCTCACCCAATCGCCGCGGTTGAGATCCGGCCGCCCCCGAAACGCCAGCCAAAACAGAGCGCACTCCGCGACCGGTGCAAACGTCTCGGCGACGAGCAAGTAGAGAGAACGCGGGCTGCCAAAAAAGATAGCCGACAGAACGAGAATAACGATCGGGTACGTGCAGGCCGAGAGCCAAACGCCGCACAAGAGTTTTTGTTTTAACGTGACCTTAGGCGAAAGACCGACGATCAGGACGGGCGTCTCGATAAGGATAGTGAAAAGATAGCCGACCGGCAGGAAAGCCCACAGCTCGCGAAGCGGCAGGCTTTGCGTTTGGACGAGATCGACGTCATCGAAAAGGAACATAAAGCTTGCCCAGGAATTACGCTAAATGCGCAAAATGGGCAAGCTATTATATATAAATACTGGGCACCACAAACAAGGAGACACCTTTAGCAAGTTCTGGGTTGGGCGTGGGCCTCAGATCGAATCAAGTTCGAAACGCTTTTGATAGCTGCTTGGCGTGATGCCGTAGCGTCTATCGAACGCCCTTCGGAAAACATCGGCGCTTTTGAATCCGACGGATGCGGCCACGCTCTCGATATTCTGGTTCGGCATCGTCAGACGCTGCCGGGCCTCGCCTAAACGCAGATCTTCAACGAACGCCGCCGGCGTCATTCCGAACATATCTTTAAACCGACGGCTGAAGTGGCGTGCGCTGATACAAGACTTGTCGGCCAAAGCTTCCACGGACAGATCATGGTGCAAATGTCCGTTCATCCACGCAACCAGTTCAGCCAGCGGGTCCGTCGAACGCGATTGGAACTTGAGCGGCTCTGAGTATTGTTCCTGGCCACCGGGACGCTTGAGATAAACCACCAGTTCGCGTGCGACGGCGAGTGCGACACGAGAGCCGTGATCTTCTTCGATCAGTGCGAGCGATAGGTCAATACCCGCGGTGAGACCGGCCGAGGTGTAAAACTTGCCGTCCTTGTGATAGAGCTCGTTTGCGTCAACCGATAATTTAGGAAAACGTACAGCCAGATCGTGAGCGTAACGCCAGTGCGTAGTTACCCTTCGACCATCCAGCAGACCTGTCGGGGCTAATCCATAACACCCGGTGCAGACAGAGGCGATGCGGCGGATCCGGCCGGCGCGGCTCTTGACCCAGGCGGCGACCTTCGCATTGATCTCCGCGTCGCGTAAACCCGGCCCGCCCGGGACAATCAAGGTGTCCAGGGAAGGTGCCGTATGGATGGTTTTGTGCGGCTTGTAGATGAGACCTGAATCCGCCGCGGTGAATGGTTTGGCTGTCAAACCTATTACCAGGACTTCGTAACAACGCTGTGGAGCGTCACCATTCTCTTCGATAGTCGCTGAAGCAAATGCCTCAGCCGGCCCCGTCAAGTCTAGCGCCTGAACGCCATCGTACCCGAGCAAACCTATTCGCTTGACTTTCATATGTCCCCCTTTCCTGCAATATAGCTCATGTGTGATCTTGTCCGCCATGACTAAGATACGAGGATGTCGGACATAGGGGCGCAACCGAAGCGCTTCTTGCGGGGATACGCAGAAATAGGACAATCGACGTCGGCCAAAACGGAGATAAGAGATTGCCGACGAAAGAAGAACTAAAAGATTGCCCGCGAAACACGCGAAGAAGACGAAAGGATCGGATCTGATAAATTGTTATGTTGATCAATATTGATAAATGCGGGCTAACTTCACAATCTCTTTTTGTGTAAATTTCTTAGTTAGAGCATCTTTATCAAGAATGGGAATTCGGCCAGCACGTGTGCGATCGCAAACGCGAAATAGACATCGCGCGTCGTTGTATAGTCGATCGCAAAACCAAACCACAACCCAACGACGAGCAAAAGACTGGCAATGAGCGCGCCGGCCACCAGTCGAGGAAATCCTTTCTTGTTAGAAAACAGGGGTATCTCGTTCAGCTTCCATGGTATGGCGCGCCAATCAACAAGCGGTATCAACAGTATCCAGACCGCATAATGGATCGACTCGAGAAAGACGTGTGTCGCCACCAGGAAATGGCTCGAAATACCCGGCAGGATCTCGCTTCCCGCGTGTTGGGTGATCCGCCAAAACAGGTTTGTTTCTTGCGACAGGTTCGGACTTTCTGCAAATGCGGCCCAAAGAGCAACAAGAAACACAGGTATCGAGGCAAGTGCGTAATGATAGGCCCGTAGCCACTCAGAGCGGGTCCGCCGGATCTGTCGCTCGAGAAACCACATCGCAACCAGCGGATGAATATATACGAGCGAGAGGCTCCAATATTGGGGAACCATCCACGCAAGCGCGGCTAGAAGAAATGCGGCGGGAAACACCCATGCCCAATCGCTTTTGGGGCGCTGCTTGCCCCGAAGATAAAACAGCACTCCGAGCCAAAGGACGAACGCCGTGTTCCACGATGCGGTAAGCGTCGTCCAGTTATCCGCGCTCCACAGCCAATTGCCGCTTTCGAAATATAGAACTGCGTAGGCACCGGCAAGTGCGATTACGCCGCCGATGCCGAACGTATAGAACGATCGGGATCTGCCCCATCGCAGCGGCATACGGGCAGCAAAGTAGCGAAACTCCATAAAATTATGGATGCCCGCAAACAGGAAGATCGTGGCGATGGACGCCGCAAGCGGAAAGCTGCCTATGATAAGCGCCCCGAGGGCGCACGCCGCGACGAACGCCGCTAGAAATACGTGCGCGTTGCGTACCTGATAGCGTGGAACACTAATTTCCTGCACTTATTCGTCGCCGTTCGTGGCTGGCTGCGGATCAGGAACGATAAGCGTGACGCCGTTGTTATCTTTGGTCGTTTCTAACTTGATCGCACCCGAGCCAAATTTGTATATATGGACCGCTTGCGAAAACATCTTGCCGGTGATGCTGCGTGCCTCCGGCGGAGGACCCGCGTTGGCATAGATAAATGTGCCGGCCGAGGCTGCCAGGGCAACAACCGCAATCGCAATTAGGGTCTTGCCTATCTTCGTCGCCGTTTTACCGGATCGTGCAAACCACACACCGCCGAAAACAAGAGCAAGGCTGAGGAACATCCCGCTGACTATAGTTTGGGTCCGCGAAACATCGCCCGTCACGGCGGCGGTGTTGTCCGTGTCGTCATCCATTTGTTCGAGTTCGGCACGAAGCTGTTTGATCTGCGATCTTGGGATGACCAGCCTCGCCTCTTTGGCATCGCTCTTGAGCAGAATCGTCATTGTCGTGCTGATCGATTTCGACGGTATTTTTGCCTTGGTTGGCTCGGGCTTGGCAAGATCGGCAAACGCCGCCGCTGAGGCGAGAAGCGTGATCGAAAGCAAGCATACTATTCGTTTCATGGTAGGTTTCTCCTTGATTTAAAAAAATTGTCAGAATTATAACAGCAATCGAATCAAACGCATCCCAATTTATTAAGCCGATGTTTGGCGGACCGCCCTCAGATCGTGCGAGTCGGCCTTCGGACCGATGGCTTAACAATCAACAGAATGTGTCCGGTCGGCGTTTCTTGCACGCCCGATAGGATGTGCGGTTTCCAGTAACCGCTCTTTGCGTTAAACTTTCCTCATTATGCGATCACAACTAAAGACGTTTATGGGTTCGATGGCGGAAAACTCCATCGCGATCATCCCCGCTGCTCATGAGGCAACACGCAGCTACGACACCGAATACCGATTTCGCCAGGATTCCGACTTTTGGTATCTAACCGGCTTTCCGGAACCAGATGCGATCGCGGTCATCGATCCGAAGTCAAAGAAGCCGTACACCCTTTACGTGCGTCCACGTGATCTCGAAATGGAAACGTGGTTCGGACGCCGCCAAGGTGTTGAGGGTGCCGTTAAAAACTATCGCGCGAACCGTGCTTTCCCGATCGATCGGTTTGCGAGCGATCTTGGGAAACTGCTTGCCGGGCATGACGTTCTCTACTACCGGTTTGCCGTCGATACTCAGCTCGATCTGCAGATATTAGAATATCTTCGCGAGCAGCGCGTTCGCCGGTTGAAGACGGCTTATCCGCCTCACACTATCATCGATCCGACTCCGATCATCGGAGATATGCGTCTTCACAAATCCGAGGACGAGATCGATCTGATGCAAACCGCGGCGACGATCGCGGCCGACGCGCATATCCTGGCAATGAAAAAGGTCAAGCCTGGCATGAATGAGTTTCAAGTCGAATCAATGATCGAATCGCACATGCGTGATAAGGGAGCGGCCGGCGTATCGTATAACTCGATCATTGGCGGTGGCGACAACGCCACGATCCTGCATTACATCGAGAACAACGCGCCGCTCAAGGACGGCGATCTGCTGTTGATCGATGCCGGGGCCGAGTACCAGGGGTACGCATCCGATATCACGCGAACTTTCCCCGTTAACGGCAAGTTCTCGTCGGCCCAACGTGATGTTTACGACGTTGTCCTCGACGTCCAGCTGCAATGTATCGAGGCGACCGTAACGGGACAAACCGTAAAAGGGCGGCATGAGCTTTCGATCGAGCTTCTTACCGAAGGGATGAAGAAACTCGGGCTGCTAAAAGGAAAGACAAAGGACCTGATAAAGAAGAAAGCTTTTATGAAGTATTACATGCACGGCGTGGGACATTACCTCGGTCTCGATGTTCATGACGCCGGCAGATACTTCACCGATCAATCCGCAAAGAAATCGCGCCCCTTCGCACCCGGCATGGTATTGACGGTCGAACCGGGTCTTTATATACCGCCCGATGATAAGTCGGCCCCTTCAAAATACCGCGGGATCGGTATTCGGATAGAAGACGACATTTTGGTGACCGAGGACGGAAACCGTAACCTGACCGTCAAAGTGCCAAAGGCCCCGGAAGAGATCGAATCGCTGATGGCGAAGGCGAGATGAAGTTCAGTATCTCAAATACCAACTGGGAACGGCTGGCGACATCGATACGTTGGAAATTCCTCCGCTGAACGATGATTTCTTCCGAAGTGCAAAACTACGAATGCCAGACGACACGTCTGCGGCCTTGCCGCACCAAGCCAGTGACGTGAGCGACAACAATCCTAATGCACATTGACGAGATAGCAAGAAACCTCCCCGCCCTTTTCGCCGCACTGCTGGTGAGCATTCTTTTTATCCAGTCCAGCCTCGACAAGGTCTTCGATTGGAAGGGCAATCGCGACTGGCTCACCGGCCATTTCTCCAAGACGTTTCTTGCTCCGATGGTGCCGGTGATGCTGGCGACTGTCACGTTGATGGAACTTGTGACCGGGTTTCTGGCCGCCGCCGGCCTTGTTTACTTTTTTGTTGATGGGTCCTTACGAATCATCTTCTATGCATCGCTCGTCGGTACTTTATCGCTAACGGCTTTGTTTTTCGGACAGCGTGTCGCAAAAGATTATCCGGGGGCGGCGGTTCTCGTGCCGTACTTCATATTGATGATCTTGCTGATCTATCTTACAAATCCGTTCTTACCGCCGGTGAAGTAGTAGCTTCCTGTTGCCGTGCGCATGGTGATACAATTGCTCCTCTAAGATCATAATCAGGAGGGGGAACATGGGGCGCAAGTACATTGATTGTAGCGAATACCCGAGTGACTCGAATTGCAGCCTACGCCTTTCAGGCGCCGAGGACGAAGTGTTGACGGCGGCCGTGCATCACGCGGTAACCGTCCATGGACATGAGGACTCGCCCGAAACGAAGGAACAGATTCGAGGATTGCTCAAGGAAGAATAGAGCGAAACCAACAATGAATAAGAGATTTTTCTTGACCAGGGCCGGTGGTGTGGTGCGCCTCACGTTATTGCTTTTTTGCGCCGCATTTGTCTCGCAAGTCTTTGCTGCAATAGATAGTACCGAGCTTGCTCGGCTCGAGCAGCGTGCCAGGCAAGTAACGATCGTCCGCGACGACTGGGGCATTGCCCACGTCACGGGCAAAACAGACGCCGACGCCGTCTTTGGCGCGATCTATGCCCAGGCCGAGGACGATTTCAATCGAGTCGAAACCAACTACATCACCTCAATGGGCCGCGAAGCCGAGTATGCCGGGGAAGCTTCCATATGGAAAGACCTGCGGATGAAGATCTTTATCGACCCTGCTGATCTAAAAAAGGAATATTCAGCGAGTCCCGCTTGGTTAAGGAATCTTATGGATGCGTGGGCCGATGGCCTCAACCTTTATCTGGCCAGGCATCCGGACGTTAAGCCAAAGGTGATCACACATTTCGAACCTTGGATGGCGCTGAGCTTTACCGAGGGCAGCATCGGCGGGGATATAGAGACGATAAACCTCGACCGGCTGCGGGCTTTTTACGGAAACCAAACCGTTGGAATGATAAAGTACCCGGAAGACGACCCGCTCAGAGAACCCGGCGGTTCAAACGGGTTCGCGATAGCGCCCAATAACACCACCAGCCACCATGCGCTGCTGCTGATCAATCCGCACACCTCATTCTTCTTCCGTTCAGAGCTGCAAATGACCAGCGGGGAGGGGCTAAACGCCTACGGCGCGTCGACATGGGGCCAGTTTTTCATCTACCAGGGATTTAACGAGCATTGCGGATGGATGCACACCTCGAGCGCCGTCGACGCGATCGATGAATATCTCGAAACCGTTCAGAAAACGGGTGACAAATACTATTACAAGTACGGAAAAGAGGAGCGTCCGGTCACCACGTCCGTGATAAAGGTGCCGTACAAAACGGATAAAGGAATTGCGGAACGGACATTCACCGTTTATCGAACACAGCACGGACCGGTCATCAGATCTGAGAACGGCAAGTGGGCGACGATCGCGTTGATGCAGAACCATATCAAGGCTTTGACGCAGTCATACACGCGAACGAAGGCAAAGAATTATAGGGAATTTAAGCAGATCATGGATCTGCACACAAATTCGTCGAACAATACGATCTATGCCGATTCCGACGGCAACATCGCCTATTTTCACGGTAATTTTATCCCGCGGCGAGATCCGAAATTCGACTGGACCAAGCCAGTAGATGGGAGTGATCCGGCGACGGACTGGCATGGCCTATTGTCTGTAGATGAATCGCCGAAATTGTTCAACCCGGCGAGTGGTTGGCTTTACAACAGTAACGATTGGCCGTGGGCGGCGGCCGGACCGAGCAGCCCTAAGCGTGAAGATTATCCGAAGTATGTAGATAATGGCGGTCCATCCGCGCGCGGAATGCATGCCGTAAAGGTTCTGGAAAACAAACATGACTTCACGCTCGACGTGCTGCGTGCTGCCGCATACGATAGCTACCTTACATGGTTCGACGGTCCTTTGCCGGCCCTTCTGAAAGCTTGGGACGCTACGCCATCGAACGATCCGCTCAAATCAAAAACGGCGGACCAGATCGCCCTGCTTCGATCGTGGGACCGTCGATGGGCTGAGGACTCGGTCCCGACTTCAGTTGCCGTGTATTGGGGCGAGGACATCACGCGTCGCGTCGCGCAGGAAGCCAGGCGTTCGGGCCTGTCGGTAGCGGACTTCGTTGCAACGAGGTCTTCACGGCAGGATCTTTTGCTGTCACTCGCCGCCGCGTCGGACAAGCTGAAGGCGGATTTCGGTTCGCGGAAAACATCCTGGGGTGAGATCAATCGTTTTCAACGTCTAACCGATGACATCGTACATCCGTTTACCGATGCCGGCCCGAGCATTCCGGTCGAATTTACGGCGGCGACTTGGGGTTCGCTTGCATCGTTTGCGGCACGGCCATACAAGGGATCAAAGCGGATCTACGGGACGAGCGGCAATAGCTTTGTGGCGGTGGTGGAATTTGGCAAGACAGTCCACGCACGGGCCGTAACGGCCGGCGGCGAAAGCGGCGACCCCGCCTCGAAGCACTTTAATGATCAGGCGGCCCGATACGCTACCGGCGATCTGCGTGAGGTTTACTTTTATCCGTCGCAGCTAAAGGGCCACATTGAGCGCACATATCATCCCGGCGATTAATTGAGCCGAGGTTTTGGCCAATGTGTTACCGACTTCTCGTCGTTCTTGTTTTTATTATCGCTGCCGGTGGTGCGACATACGCGTCGTCGTGCGAAACGATCAGCTCTCGCGCTAACGCCTGGGTAGCGAAGAGGGTTGACGCACTCGTGAAATCTGCTCACGCCGCGTACGACAATGACGATCTAAATGCGGGATATGGCGGCGTGCTTGACAATATCTCGTATACGATCCGTCGCTGCCAACTCCTCGACAATACCGATCTTGCAGAGCAGTATCCCGAATTCGTGGGCTATATCGAGGAGACGTCGTGGGTTCGGAAACCGGGACACCAGTTGGGTTTCAATGTGCCGGATAAGCAATATTTTGACGAGACAGCCCGATTCGTACAAATTCCCGCCTATTTGCTTGATCCACGATTTTTGCGCCTGGTAAGCCGGTCTGAAACGCTTGAGAGGGCCAAGTCTTATCTGAGGGGCCTCAATGCCGAGCGAGATGCACAAGATCAGCTAATATTCTTTAGCTACAGATCACGTCATCTTGGGACGCCGGATAACGATGACAGTTATCTACGACTCTTGATCGTGGTACCCGGCGATCCGGCTCAAGGGATGCTGGACAAATGGGTTCAATTCGGCGTCATTGACCGAGGGGAGCGAGTTCGCGTTCGCAACGTCTCGGTCGTTTCGGCATTGGCCGCGGATGACGAAACGTATAACGCATATTTCAAGGACTATTTTCGCACCTACCTCCGCGACGGATCGATCCGCGTTAAAGGCCGATGGGAGCTTGGCGAGGGAGACGACAGCTGTGTCAAGTGTCATAAGAGCGGTGTGCTGCCGATATTTCCCGTTCGAGGAAGTGTGAAGGCTGATGAACAGGACGCGGTGGATATTGTCAATGCCCGCTTTAGAGGCTATGGATCGGCTCGGTTCGACAAATACTTTGACGCGGCAAAGTTGGGCCCGGGCTTAAGCGCCGCGAGCGATGAAGACCGTCGGACAAGGTTTGCGGATATCGATGCCAAACCCGCAGTCGCTCATGCGATGTCGTGCTCGGCTTGTCATAACGCCGACGGGCTCGGTTCCTTCAACTGGCCGATGGATGACGTTATTTTAAGTTCGTTCGTTCGAGGTGGCCGGATGCCCCGGGGACAGGAACTCTCCGCTGCGGAGCGTGCGGACGTTTATCGAAAGCTGATCACGGAGTATTTCGCGACGAGTGACACAGATCCCGGTATTCTTAAATCGTGGCTCTTGGGAAAGAAACGTAACTAGGAGTCTGACGACAAATCCACCGTCGCACCTGGGTTGATCCAGACGTCAACGCTGCAGCCGCGTTATTGTGAATGTCGCAATGTACGATCTTGTGTCTGTTTTGTGGCCGGCCCGCGGCACGGGCGTTAACGAATCGAGCATCACCGACCACCCCTCGAGCGAATCACCCTTCGGGCCCATTGTCGTGTTGAACTCAAATATCTTACTCCCGCGCTTGCCGGTGATCTGCACCTTTATCTTTGCGTTGCCGGCCCAGACGCACGTTGTACCAACCGGACAACGGGAATCTTCAGTTACTGCGACCATCTTCACCTTGAGTTCGCCGCCGGCAACTCTCTTCTCCTGCCCGACACGCAGCGTAACGTTCTCAGGTATCGCGGCGATAGCGGCGATCGATAGACCGAAGAACAACAAAAATATAAAGATAGAGGTTTTCATAAATAGATCATGAGATCTGTTTCCCAATTACTAGAACGACGACGCCATCAAAGAGTTGCAATATTTAGGTAAGCGAAACCCGTCGCCTACTTCAACGTATCACGTATTATGTAATCATTTCGGAGTAAATTATGAGATCGACTCACTTAAAGAAACTAGCCGTCCTGGCGTTATTTGTCAGCTTTATTACCTGGTCAGTTCCGGTTCGGGCTCTTTCACAGACCTCGAAACTCGACATCACCGGAATGGACCGTTCGGTCAACCCCGGCGACGATTTTTACTCATTTGCGAATGGTGGCTGGATGCGATCGACCGAGATCCCAGGTGATCGCGCTTCGTTCGGCTCATTTGACGTCATATTCAACGTCGTGGGCCGTCGAACCGCCGAGCTTGTCACTAACGCGGCCAAGTCGACTGATCCTGATTCAAAAATGGTCGCGGATTATTATGCCGCGTACATGAACGAAAAGGCGATAGAGATTCGCGGACTAGAACCGATCAAGGCGGAGATTGCGGAGATCGAGGCCGTAAAAGACAAATCGCAGCTTTCGCAAGTGATCGGCTCAGAGCTACGTGCAGATGTCGATCCGCTGAACGCGACAAACTTCCAAACCGACCGCCTGTTCGGCGTTTTTGTGTCGTCAGATTTTAATAACCCGACGAAAAACGTGCCCTATTTGCTGCAGGGCGGTCTCGGACTTCCGGATCGGGACAACTACATAAACACCGATGCTCATAACACGGACCTCCAAGCCAAATATAGGACGCATACGGCCGCCATACTCAAACTGGCGAATATCGCGGACCCGGACGCTAAGTCAGCGCTGATCTACGATCTCGAGAAAAAGATAGCGGCCACAAGCGCAACACGCGAAGACTCGGGCGATGTTCACAAGGCCAACAATCCATGGAAGATGAGCGACTTTCCCGCAAAGGCCCCGGGCATCGATTGGCCCGCTCTTTTCAAAGCAGCAGGTTTTGCCGATCAACCGATGGTGATGGTATGGCACCCGAAGGCGATACCCGGCATCTCGGCGCTCGTCGCGAGCGAACCGCTTGACGTCTGGAAAGACTATCTCGAATTTCATGTCATCGATCGTGCTTCGGGCTTGCTGCCAAAGGCATTTGCCGACGAAGAATTTAACTTTTACCGCAGGGAGCTTTTTGGTATTCCACAGCGCGCGCCGCGCGAGCAGCGAGCTATTGGCGCCGCCAGCAGTGCGCTTGGCGACATCGTTGGCAAAATGTACGCGGAAAAATATTTTCCGCCGAAGGCCAAGAGTGAGATCCAGAGGCTTGTCAAGAATATCGTGGCCGCATTTGGCAAACGGATCGACAACCTGACATGGATGACCCCCGAGACGCGTGCAAAGGCAAAAGCAAAGTTGTCGACCCTCTACGTCGGCGTCGGCTACCCCGATAAATGGCGAAGCTACGCGGGCCTGAAGATATCAGCAGACGATGCACTCGGCAATCGCAACCGCGTCGAGCTGTTCGATTATCATGCTGCCCTCGCGAAGCTTAAACAGCCGGTCGATAAGACCGAGTGGTGGATCACCCCGCAAACTGTCAACGCGCTAAATCTGCCTCTGCAGAATGCATTAAACTTTCCGGCCGCCATTCTGCTCCCGCCATTTTTCGACGCGAATGCGGATCCGGTCGAAAACTATGGCAGTATCGGTGCTATCATCGGACACGAGATCAGTCATAGTTTTGACGCGACCGGGAGCCAGTTTGACGCCGAAGGGCGTCTCAATGACTGGTGGACCCCGCAGGACTTTGATCATTTCCAGGCGGCGGCCGGAAAATTGGTAGCCGAGTACGATGCTTACCAGCCGTTCCCCGACCTTCACGTCAATGGTAAACAAACGCTCGACGAAAATATCGCCGACGTTGCTGGCCTATCCGCCGCGTATGACGCGTACCGAGCCGCTTACGGCGGCAAGCCGGCGCCTGACGCACAAGGCCTTACAGGTGATCAACGGTTCTTTGTTGCATTTGGACAAAGCTGGCGGGGTAAAACGCGTCCCGAAACGCTTCGTGTGACTGTTATGACGGATGGTCACTCGCCCGACGAGTATCGTGCGGACACAGTTCGCAACCTGGACGCGTGGTACGCGGCATTCAACATCGAACCGGGGCGTAAGCTGTATCTCGCGCCGGATGTGCGAGTGAAGATCTGGTAGGTGAAACACGCTCCCCGACGTTCGAAGACCGTGCGGGCGGTGGGCCAGATTGCCAGAAATAGGATTTTCCTAAGAACCGTTAGTGCGAGTGACAAACCTAAGATCCTGATCGTCGATGACGATGCGAGCATATGTTCATTGTTAGAGGATCTCTTAAAACCAAATTACAAGGCCAAACCGCTGGTGGTTGCGACGACACACTTTGTCGTCTAAAACCTTATGAACCTGATCTCCATCCCCCGCCTTCGATATTCGCTGCTTCTGTGGTGACGGGTTAATTCGTCATGAGGGCGCTTCAATTACTCGGAACACGATCTTTTTTTTTACGGCGTTTCTGGAAGAATAGATCTATTCGCGCTTCATATGGCCGGATTGTTAAAGTGGTTTAAACAATCTTGTTGACAACTATACCGCAATCTGTATATTCTTTGTGAGGCGTTTGCAGTCATACGCCTCCCACCTCACACACGCTAAACCCCCACAGTTTTAACGGACCGTATTTAGTTCTGGTTTTCCCACTGGATTATCACCGCTAGACAGAATCCGCGTTTTTCACCGTTCGGACATTCGATACCAGAACATCGGCACCCGCAGGCATATATACCTGCGTAATCCAAAATAGCCCATAGGAGATAGAAGAAGATAATGTTTAGAACAATTAAATGCGCCGCTATTGCGGCATGCGTGACCGCCCTTTTTGCAGTGGCGGCCAATGCTCAATCGACGAGCGGTACGGTCTCGATGAGCGGCACAGTCTCGAAGTTTGTCGAGATCAACTCCGGCGGCGCGGTAACGCTCACCGGGAACTCAGGCGGTGGTGTCACCACCGACGGAACATCCGGCAACCCGCTGGCGGTGGTAATCAATCTAGGTGAACTCGGCCCCAGCAACACAAGCAGCTTTGTCTTGGCAAGTGTCCCACTCAAATTGCGCAGCAACGCTGCTTACGTTCTGTCGATGAATGCGACGGTCACCAGCTCGGGCACAACAAGCAATAAGATAACGTCAGACGACGTCGGCTTCGGGCTCGGCACAGTTACACGCTCGGGCACTGGTGTCAACACGGCCGGAACTGATACAAATGCAACATCGGGTGATCCGACCTTAGTTGCAAACGGTTCTGTCAGCGGTACAACGGGACGTTATGACTATACGGCGACAAAATCGAATCTGACCGCATTCGCGACCTCCACAACGGCTCTGAACGGCGCGTTCATCATGAATGCCGTGCCGCGAAGCAACACGAACGGGCTGACGGTTCCGGCGATGTTTGCCGTAAAACCGCAGTTTTATGAAAACGGCAGCACGACCGTTTCGGTTACGTTCACGGTTACCGCGCCATAACAAATGCGAAAGCGCCATTTTCCAATTGTTATCGCCATATTAATGTTGATGGGTTTGGGTCATGCAATGGCCCAAACCTTCGACATCTCAAGTGGCGGTGCCCCGACGATAACGGGCCACCGAGGCGGGTCGGTAACCGGAAGCTCGAGTGTTTTCAACAACCTTGTCGTTACCGTGAATTTTGGAGAGTTGTCACCGTCAAATACTAATCAGATCGTCAAGGTCGTTGTACCCATCGCCATACGCAGTACCCAGGCGTATAAAGTCACGGTTACGTTGACTGGTTCGCCAAACGCAAACCCACAAGCGATCCAGGCAACAGATGTAGGGTTCGGAGCTAACAACCTCCGGTCGATGGGTTCTCAAGCAAAAGTTTGCATGAACAGCGCACACACGTTTGTTCCGCTATTTAATAACGATCCGTCTACCACCGTTTTTCTCGCGGCTAACGGTCGTGCCGCATATTTATCGGATTTTGCCGATATCAGCACCACTACAACCATACTCAGCGGCCCGAGGCTCTCTAATACGGGAAGCGCCTCCAGGCAGTCGAACAATGGCTATATCTTTGACGCCATTTTCGCAATAACGCCGCAGTTTTACGCCGCCAGCTCCGAGAGCGCAACTATGACATTTACTATTTCCTCGACATCAGGCTTTTCCTGTTGAGCACCGATCCGAAAATGACCAATAAATTACTAGTAGCCTTGTTTATCGCGCTGTGTTTTACGCTTGGAGCAAATGCGCAATCATCCCTTTCAAGCGCTCCCAACCAAAGCAGCATGGCACTCGGACCGGCGCGTTTCGAGTTAGAGATGAAGCCGGGCACCGAAACAACTGTTGTTGTTAATCTTGACTATAGAAACGGTGGTAATTCCATACAACCGGCACGGATCGTTGCTTCGCTAAGCGATTGGCGGATGACCCGCGACGGTCAGATCGAGTATTATCGTCCGGGCACCCGTCCGGACTCGGCAAGCTCGTGGGTGATCTATAGTCCCGGGGAAGCCGCGGTCCAACCAGGCACCGTTCATTCTATCCGCGTCACGATCTCGGTACCGTCCGATGCGACACCCGGAGACCATTTAACGGCCCTCATCGTTGAGCAGCGGCCCGATACGATCAAGTATGAGAAAACTTCTCGCCAAATGATAGTCCGCTATCGCATGGCATCAGTTTTTTATATCAAGGTCGGTACGATTACGAGGCGCGGCAATTTTAACTATCTTTATGCCGAGTCCACGCCTAATGGCATCGTTGTCACCCCTACCCTTAAGAATGAGGGCAACACGATGATCCGCCCGCTTGAATCTATCACGATCGTCGACGCCGACGGCCGGATCGTCGCCGACTTCCCGATCATAGATCCCCTTCCCATACTTGCCGCTTCCGAGACCGCCCAAGCCGTGCAAATCGAGAGGGTTTTGCCCGCCGGCAAGTACACGGTCAAATGCCGCGTCGATTTTCAGGACGGCTCTAAGGTGATTGAGGGCATCACCGATCTGGTCGTCAAATCGCAGGTCGCATCTGTCGGCATGATCTCGCATAAACCCTAAGCGTCCATACAATTTGAAAAGTAATGAACGGCACACTCCGCAAAATCACGATCCTCGTGTGCCTGGCATACTTCCACACCGGGCTAGCCGCGATCGACATATTTGCAAGGTCCTCAGGTGAAATAGGACCGGCCAAGGTATTGACAGATACCACGCGGCCGGCGGTTCCGGCTGCTGACGGACAATTTGTAACTATCATCGTTAACGGCCGTGCGCTTACGGGACCAAACAGCTCGGCCGAGCGTCGCAGCTCGATCCTGCTTATTCCCGTAATGGCTTTGGCACGTGCCTTGGGTGACACTGTCGACGCTGATGCCGCGGCACGAAAGGTCACTGTTCGCAGGCAAACAGGTGTTGCGGCCGATCTCGATCTTACAAGAGGACAAGTATCGGAGAACAATTCCGCTATCCTGGCCGTTTCAAATATAGGTTCAATTATCATTCCGCCGAATACGGATGATCTCTTTTTGTCAGCCGAGATAATCTCGGCTCTTTTTGACGTCGCGGTAAGATACGACGACCGGCAAAGTGCCGTTCTGATCACACGCGGCCATATCGAAACCGATAGTCCGCAAACCGCCACCACACGCAGCTTTGCCGAGCTGTACCAGGTAGACTATGACTATAATCTGAACAGGTATTCGTCATCCTCTTCTCAAGGTCTGGTCCTTAGTGGCACGGGTCGGATCGGGGACGGACGATTCAGCTTTAACTCAAATTCGACCAGCTCGTCACTTTTTAAGCTGTCACCGCGAAATGTGAGCTTCAGCATCGAAAGGCCGGATGGCCAGCGATATACCGCGGGCGATCTTGGAACGGGTACAAACCTTCAATTCATGGCTACAAATGTGCGCGGCGCGATGGCGGTCATACCTGCAGGACGAGTAAGTTTCGCGGCGTTTGGCGGGCGTGTACGCTCAGGTACGACAATTACCGCTCCAGATACGAGCGATCCCGCAATAACGCTCCCGGTGAGTAACTGGTATCGTTTCGATACCAATGTTTTCGGTTTCTTTGCCACGACCGATCGGACGACGTTCAGCCCCCGGAGAAATCCATTGACGCTGTCTGCCGGTGTGATGAGCTTTTCAGGTCCGGCGCGAAGTGGAGAATTTGTCACGGGGAGCGCCATATATGGCGATCAACGTTTTCGCCTGCAGGGAGATGTGGCATTTGGTAAATTCGATGGGCTGAACGCCGATAATCAAAAGGTTGACGGCACCGCTCTTGCGTTCGACCTATCGGGAACTATCCAGGTCACCAGCCAGCTCGCCCTCCAGGGAAGGTACGCATATATTGGTCGCCGCTTTCTCAGCCCCCAAGCGGGGTTACGCGATCCGCTCGATCTGAAAGCAGCCGGGGTTACTTGGTCTCCGAAAAAATGGCTTTCGACTACGATCAACGTAAGCACCACGGCGCGTCCGGGCGACGCGTCAAAGCTCGACAAGTTTGTGACAACCGCATTTAGCATTACGCCCGCATCGTCCGTCCGCTTTTATGTCTCGCATACGCAAAGCTCCGCGAAGGACAAAGGAGCTTCGGCCTTTACAGTATTTAACGCGTCGAAGAACTTCCGCCGGGCTCTTATCTATGTTAACGCGACCCGCATTGCCGGATTTGGAGTTATGTCTTTTAATGCACAGGCCGGGGCGACAATCAAGATCAACGAATTTAATTCACTAGATGTCAGCCAAGGGGTCGGTAAAAAAGGCGCGGCCAACGGCCAATTCGAATGGCGAACATCTAACCTTCTGATGCAAGGGCTCAGCTTTAGCGCCGGTGGCGGGTACAATCTCGACAAAACCGGCCGGATGTCGGGCTATGAACGTCTCACCGGGTCGGTAAAACTGCCTCGCGAATCATCGCTGCAGGTCAACTACGTGAATACCAATGCCGGTCCGACTCTGCTCGTCAGC
>OCZT010000295.1_pt1 | contig 48062 bp, 32 predicted proteins | sample 1539031 | NCBI WGS metagenome assembly OCZT01 (sample SAMEA3539308, study PRJEB22396) | soil metagenome | biome: tundra; feature: field; material: soil | place: USA | collected 2010-05 | depth 0.15 m
GCCCACTAGACGGCGTGACGACCGGCGCAGCGCCACTCCCCTGCCCCGCCCGACTGCGGCCGAGTCGTAACGTCAACCGAGCCATCGTCCGGCGCCGCGGCTCAAAAGCGCCCTCGAGACCTGCCGATTCGGCGAGACGGCAGCAGCGGCGGGGCGGATCCACAGCGGCAAGCTCCGCCCGAATCGACTCGACGAGATCGCGCTCCGCAGTGGTCACGCCGGCCCGCGCGCCCTAAACCGGCCGGAAGACTCGCGAGCGGCGTCGTCCGTAGGACTCCCGCTCGTACACCTTCATGACGGCCGCGGCCAACTTCGCCGGGTCATGGTGGTGGGCATTCTCCGAATTCACGACTTCCTTCAGCGCCAGTCGCGGCAGGTTCGCGTCCGCGCGAGCCAGCACCGGCGGCCAGCGCAGCTTCACCGGCTCGGCCGCGTAGCCACCCGGCCGCCTGGCGTCGAAGCGGTTGTTCGCCAGAACGACGTCGATCCAACCGGATCCGGTGTGCCGCTCAAGCGCCGCAAAGTGATCCGCCAGGTCGTACCCCTGGCTCTCGCCCTTCTGAGTGGCAACGTTGCAGATGAAGAGCTTGATCGCCTGAGAGGCTTTCACTGCCGCCAGGAGATCGGGCAGTAGCAGGCTCGGCATGATGCTGGTGTAGAGGCTTCCCGGCCCAATCACTACCAGATCCGCCTCATCGATGGCCCGGATTGCGTCATCGCCGGCCACCACGTCTTCGGGCGTCAGCCAGACCTTGTCGATCTTGAGGGAGCGCCCAATCTCGGACTGCCCGACGACTTCGTCGCCACCGAGCAATCGAGCGTGAAGCGTAACTGCCATCGCGGTCGCAGGCACAACCTGACCGCGGACGGCCAAAACGCGGTTCATCTGCCGGACGCCTTCCTCGAAGTCGTCGCCCTGGACCGCTGCCATGGCTGCAATCAGCAGATTACCTATCGTGTGGCCGCCGAGGCTCGCGTCGCCGTCGGCGTCCTCTGGAAATCGGTACTGAAGCAGTTCCGCCATCAGCGGCTCAGAGTCCGCGAGCGCAGCGATGCAGTTGCGGATGTCGCCGACCGCCGGAATGCCGAGCTCTTCACGCAGCCGGCCGGAAGAACCGCCATCGTCGGCAACCGTCACTACGGCAGTGATGTTGCTCGTGTGCTCCTTGATACCGCGCAGCAAAGTCGAGAGGCCGGTTCCGCCGCCGATGACCACAATCTTTGGCCCGCGGGAAAGGAACCGCTTCTGGTAGATGGCCTCCACGAGCGGCTGATAGCTCTCGCCCGCCAGAAACGGGCCCATCAGCACACGTACCGCGCGCCACGAGCCGTAGAGAAAGAGGCCCGTGCCGGTGACCGCGACCACTATGCCGCGCGTCCAGTAGTTGAGGAATTGCAGCGTCAGGATGTAGAGGATGCTCTTGCCGGGGCCGGAGAAGTCGTAGTCGCGATAGACCTGGCGTAGCAACAACGCACCGGCGATCGCCAGCAGCAGCTCGCCCGCGAAGACGACCAGCAGCCAGCGCTTCAGCCCGATACCGGGAACCAGCCAGCGCCGCAGGACCGAGCCGCTGACACGAGGTCGCGGCAACTTCATTCGCGCTCCAGCTCGCGGTGAAATACCGCAACAGTGCCGAAGCCGCGCGTTTCAAGCCACTTGCGCAACTCTTCCGTGATCACGATGGAGCGGTGATAGCCGCCGGTGCAGCCGATGGCGATGGTGAGTCGCGTCTTGCCCTCACTTTGGAAGCCGGGCACGGTCAGCTCCAGGAACTTGGTGAGGAACTCGAAGAACTGCGACGCGATGGGCTGAGCCAGAACGTAGTCGCGCACGGCCGGAGTGAGGCCGGAGAGGTGCCGAAGCGAGTCTACGTAGTACGGGTTCACCATGAACCGCACGTCGAAGACCAGGTCTGCCTCCAGCGGGACACCGTGCTTGAAGCCGAAACTGATCAGCTGGAACACGAGGTCCTGTCCGACCGGCGTGTCCTCCAGGTGCCCGAAGATCCGCTCCTTGAGTTGGCGCAGGGATAGATCTGAAGTGTCGATAACTACGTCCGAGTCCGCCCGCACCGCCTCCAGCTGGCGGCGTTCTTCGGCGATCGAGCCGGCTATGCCACGGCGGCCTGCCAGCGGGTGACGATGGCGCGTCTCGGAGAAGCGCCGGATCAGGACGTCGTCGCGAGCCTCAAGGAAGAAGACCCGGGGCTTGATGTCGCGGCCCTCCAGCGCCCCTCGCATGGCGGCGAGTGCCAGCGGAGCATTGCCGGCCCGAACGTCCAGCACAACGGCCACCTTCTCGAACCTGTGCCTGTCGCTCGACATCAACTCGGCCAGATCCGGGAGCAGCTCGCCGGGCAGGTTGTCCATGCACGTGTAGCCGAGATCTTCAAACAATTTGGTGGCGGCCGTCTTGCCGGCGCCAGAAAGGCCGCTCAGGATCACCACGCGTTGCTTCCCGTCCGAGACGGGCGGCTCGCCGTGGGTGGAGGCTGCGTGCCGGGCCGCGGCTGCGCTGGTGGTATCGGCGGCGGGGTTGCCGCTCGTTCGTTTGACCGCCGTAGCAGGCCCCGGGGCGCCGCCCGACGCCGTGTCCGGCCCGACCCCGAGTCCCTCGGTGGTCCGACCGCCACGCGTTCCGGATTGCTCCGATCTGCTCCTCATGGCTCCAGTGTATCGCGCCGCGTCTACGGATCTACTGTTCAAGTGCCGCGAGGGAGTCGGCGAGAACTTCCCGGTCGCCGTCTATCGCCGCGGTGACTGCATCGTCGAAGATCATCCAGGCTCCCGGCCGGCTGTACGGCAGGCCGACTCGGAAGCGCGCGGTCCACAGCGCGTCCTTGGTCCGCCAGGGCCCGGCCAGGTCTGCCTTACTGGCTCCGTTGGCCACGGCCCATGTGTATAGGCGCCTGGATGAGTCGTGGTCCAGGTTGTCGGCGAAGGGATCGCTTGGGCGGCCGGCCGTCTCGCCGGGGAGCCGTATTGGCCCTGCCCCAAAGGCAATCGCCCAGGCCGACCGGACTTTGGAGACGTCGTGGTACTGCTTCTCCGCGAGGCGAGTACCGAGGAGCGTCGACCCTCGCTCGGTCATGCCCTGATGCTCCACGACGTCCACCCACACGCGAACTCCGGAGCCCGCGTGTGCGGTGAGTCGGTCACCGGCGACTGCGTCGTCCGGTAGAAGGACGCGACCGTCCACTCGGGGATCCGTCGTGTCCACGTAGTCGATCGGGCGGCCCCACATCTTGCTTGCGGCGTCATCGGCGATCCAACCGGCCAACTCCGCCAGGCAGGAGCCACCATCCTCGGTCTTGGGATCTCCGTGGCCGGCGTCCAGCAGCGCATCCGGCGAACCCTTGGACGACCACACCTGAGGCTCGGTCAGCTCCTCATGCGGGCGGGCCCACCATTCGAGCCCCAGCTCTCCGGTCCCCACCATGAGAGCGGCGATGGCGGAAACAGGCACGTAACGCCGGCTGAGCGGCGCCATCTTGGCTAGGTCCAGGCAACGATTGGTTCGCTCCTGCCCGAGCACCGTCTTTGCCCTGGCGAAGAGCCGATCGACCGTCGGGTCTGCGATGCCGAGCAGGCGCTTGACCTCGCCCGCGGCAAACCGGCGCGTCTTGTCCAGGTCCGAATCGCTCGGCATCGAGTGGCTCCGTCAAAGTGGATCGACCGGCAAATGCTCTAGCAATTCAAGCCTTTGGGCAAGACCCAGTTGGGGGCCTACGTGGGCCGGATCGAACCGGACCGACCGACTGGGCCGACTGGACCGAGCGGGGCCGAACGCTGAGCCCCGGGCGCCGAGCCCAAACCGCCGAGCCACGCCACCGATCACACTCGCAGTCGAACCCACCACTCGCGCGCGGCTGCGTCCAGGAGAGCGGCGACGTCTGTGCCACTCCCAGTCTTGCCGGCGGCGCCGGAAATGCCGCGAGACACGTTCACGAGAAGGCCGCCGCCGGTGCCCCCGCCCGCCGGAGCCGCGGTTGCCGGTCCGAAGCGCATGACCGGCTCCACTTCCCCACCCTGGGCGCCAACCCCCGGAACCAGAAGCGCCAGCCCCGGAGCGATGCTTCTGATCCGCTCGAGTTCCACCGGCGCGGTTGCGCCGACGACGAGGCCAACGGTTCCGCCCGGTCCCCAGGTCTGCGCACGACGCGCGACCCGAGCATAGAGCGGCTCGGCCGGCGCCCCGATCGACGGGTCCGCGACGACTTCAAGTGCCTGCAACTCGCCCGCGCCCGGGTTGGAGGTTCGGCACAGCAAGTAGGCGAAGCGATCCCCGCGCGCCAGCAGCGGCTCGATCGCCTCCGAACCCAGATACGGATTGGCCGTTACCGCGTCCACGCCCAGGATGTCGTACAGAGCCACCGCCTGGCGGGCGGCCGTGGTGCCAATGTCGCCGCGCTTGACGTCCGCGATGAACGGCACGTCCACCGGCACGCGCCCACGCAACCGCTCCAGCGCCGCGATCCCCGCAGACCCAAACGCCTCGAAGAAGGCAATGTTGGGTTTGACCGCCGCGGCATAGGGCATCGTGGCGTCCAGCAATACCTCGCAGAAACGCTCCAACCCCTTCAGGTTCGGCGTGAATCCGTCCGGGAGCGACTCCACCTGCGGATCCATCCCGACGCACAGAACGGAACCGACTGCGCCGGTACGGGCAGACAAGCGCTCGAGGTATGACTTCACTGTTTGACCTCTCTTGGTGATGGCAACGCGCTGGGTAGATCCGGAATGTACCAGGCAACCGCCGAGCCGGCGTCCAGACCGCAGTAGCCGGCCGGATTGGGCACCAAGACCGAGGAAACCTGGGCCGATGCCACCGAGAGCCTGACCATTCCAGGCCTGGCAACAAACCCTTGGAGATTCACGAACAGGAGGGCGCCTCCGGCTGACGACCAACCGGGGCTCCCACGACCTACCGTCGCCGGTGATCTGCCCGATCAGAGCGCCTGTCGACGTCTCGATCACGGCGATGTCCGGCCGGGCCGCCCCCGACTTGGTGACGGCCAAGTAGCTCCAACCTCACCGACTCTCCTCTGCTGCGACCGCCATCGGCCTGTCGGCGATCTGGGGAGGGCGCCGAAGTCCCGGCTGACTTCCCTCGGCCGCAACATCCATGACCTCGAGTTGGATCGACTCGAACCCGCCGAACCGCCGACTCGACGGCCTGGCAACAACGTCTATGCGGTCGCCCTCGTGCAACATAGTCGCCAGGTCGGCCCTCCGAAACGCAATCCCATCGATGACATCGCGGGTGCGACGAAGGACCAGCTGAGTGTGGCCGCCGCTCGCGGCGCGAACCCTCGAGACCGTAAGCCCGCGGAAGGCGAACGTGGGGGCGGGATTACCGGGCCCGGTAGGGGCAAGCCTGGCTATCTCCTGCACGAGCGTGTAGTCCACCGAATCCGCGGCGAGGACTAGATCGACGATCAATTCCGCAGGGCCCGCCGGTCTCGTTTCGGCTGCGGCAAGGGCCTCGAAACGCTGCTGGAATTCAGGCCACCGATCGGCCCGGATGTCGAAGCCGGCCGCTGCCTCGTGGCCGCCGTGGCGGATGAGCAGATCGCTGCACTTCACAAGAGCCTCCGCCAGGCCTATGCCTCCGCCGCTCCGGCACGAGGCCCTCATGGTTCCGTCTGCCTCGACCAGAGTGGTGGCAACAACAACGGGCCTCGCGTAGTCCTCCGCCAGTCGGCCGGCGATCAACCCGATGATGCCGACCGGCCAGGTACCCCGAACGAGCAGTGCGGCAGGCAAGTCCCCTACGCCCGGCGCGCGGTCCGGCGAACGGCCCGCGGCCGGCAAGTCCTTCCCGCCCAACGCGCGGTCCGGCGAACGGCCGGCCTCCGGCAAGGCCTCCGCGCCTGGCGAACCATCCGGCGCACGGCTGGCCTTCGGCGGCGTCTCATCGCCGATGCTCAGTCCCAGCGCGGTCTTCGCCTCCAGGATCGACGACTTCGTAAGCTCTCGCCGACTCAGATTGGCGGCCTCGATTTCCGCGGCCAATTCCGCGGCCGTCGCCGGATCACCGGCGAGGAGGAGTTTCGCCGCGCGCCCAGCTTCGCCCATCCGGCCGGCCGCATTCAGCCGTGGCGCGATCGCAAATCCGATGTCGTCCAAGTCCAGGCGATCCCGCGCGACCCCCGCCCGATCCATCAGCGCGGCCAGCCCGACACGCGCCCCGACTCGCATCTGCTCCAGACCCAGCTGAGCGATGCACCGGTTTTCACCGAGGATCGGCGCGACATCCGCCACGGTTCCGATTAGCGCAAGGTCCGCCAACTCCTTGACAGCCTGCGGGAGTGCCCGACGCGCGTGAGGCGCGTGGCCCAACGAGCCGGCCGCGGCAACCGCGCCGCCATCCGCCAAACCGGCCGCGACGACCGAGCCGCCATCCACCTCGCCCAACTCCCCTATCAACAACTGTGCGAACTTCCAAGCCACGCCTGCGCCGGTCAGCCTGCGCTCCGGATACTGGCTGTCGTCGCGTGCGGGATTGACGACGGCCACGGCGCCCGCCGGGAGCGACGGCGCGTGGTGATGATCCGTGACCAGCACGTCTAGGCCGCGACTCTTCGCCAGATCTATCTCCGCGCCACTGCTCGTGCCACAATCCGCGGTCACGATGAGGGTCCGGTTCTCAGCTACGGCCCGGTCAATGGCCCGCAGCGACAGGCCGTGCCCGTCACCAAGCCTCTCCGGCACATATGGCTCCGCGTCCAACCCCAGGTGGCGCAACGCCAACACAAGGATCGAGAGCCCAGTCAGGCCGTCGGCATCGAAATCGCCGTAGACCAGGATCTTCTCGCCGCGTTCCCGCGCCTGCGCCACCCGCAAGAGAGCGACCCCGGCATCGGGGAGCAGCCACGGATCTTGCAGACCGTCCTCGGCCGGAGCCAGGAACCGCGTCAACTCGTCCGCAGTGGCCACACCACGAATTGCGAGCAGTGCCAGCAACCGCCGTGAGATGCCACGCTCGGCAGCCAACGCCATGCACGCGGAATCAACGGCAACAGGTTTGGCGAGACGCCACTGGTGAGTCGAGACGATCATGCCGTCAGGATGACACGACGCGCTTATCCGCGGCGTATCTGCCACTTACCGGAGACGGGCGGGACCCGTCAGGCGCGCTTGCCGCCTCGCATCGCAGCCAGCCGATCGGCCCGTCGTCGGTCATCCCACAGCTGCCACACCACGAGGAGCGGGCTGGCGTTGAAGATCGACGAGTAGGTACCGGAGATGATGCCGATCAGCAGGGCCAGAACGAAGTAGTGGATCGACGCGCCTGCGAAGAGAAGCAATGCGGTCAACGTCACCACAACGGTGAGGCTGGTGTTGATCGACCGGCCGAAGGTCTGCAGGATGGAGTGGTTGACGATCGCGTCGAACGGCTCACCCGCATGGCGGGCCCTGTTCTCACGGATTCTGTCATACACAACGATCGTGTCGTGAACGCTGAAGCCGATGACCGTCAGCATGGCCGTGACAAAGAGCGCATCAATTTGCACCCCGAACACTGTGCCCAGGATGGCGAAGATGCCGACCACCACGATTACGTCGTGGACCAGGGCCACCAGCGCCGTAGCACCAAACTTGACGCTACCGAACCGGATGCCGACCCAGATCAGGATGCCGATCGACCCGAGGAGGATCAGCAGGATGGTCTGCTGAATTAGCTCAGAGCTGATAATCGGGCCGACTGTGTTCGTAAGGAGGGTGCAGGAGACGGGCCCGATATTCGGGTTGGCTTCAAACGCGACGGCGACGGCGGCCAGCTTGCCACTCTGCGGCAGATGCTTGGTGCATGAATTGCCGTTCTGATCGACGCTGTTCGGCGCCGGGGTGGGAATAGCGCTTGGGCTCGCCTGAGCGGCCGCGGCGCTGGCGCTGGCCACAGCAGCAGACTGGCTTGCGGTCGCAGCTGATGCACTGGCACGGGCTACCGCGTTGGCGGCGCTCGCGCTCGCGGCGGCCGCGCTGGCCTCGGGAGTCATCGGAGTACCCGTTGGCACTGCCGCTGCACTGGCACTGGCCTGAGCTGCACTGGCACTGGCCTGAGCTGCACTCGCGCTTGCCGCAACCACTACATTGCTGGCGCTTGCGCTGGCCGCGGCGACACTGGCACTCACTTCCGGATCTGCGGTAGGAGTGGGCGTGGGCTTGGGCAGCAGATCCGCCTGCCGAGATCGGATCGTGAAGTTCTTGGCCGTGTCCTGAGAGATCTCGGCATCCGTGATGCCCTGAGCCACGAGTACCTTCTGCAGGTCCGCGGCGTTGACATCCTTCTTCACGAACTGGATCTGCCAGACCGTGCCGCCGGTGTAGTCAACCGAGAACTGGAGCCCGACCTTACCGTTGGTGATGGGCGTCAGTGCGATGAAGATCAGGCCGGGGACGAGGATCAGGCCCGAGAAGAGAAAGAACCAGTTCCTTTTGCCGATGACATCAAACACGTCCGCGGGTCTCCCGTCGGGCGAGTCTGCCGCCCATGGCTCGTGCCTGGAACTCCGCGTCGGTCACGCCGAACAGCCAGGCCTTGTGAACGAATGACTGGCGCACGACGAGGCGCATCAGCGTCCGTGAAACGGTCACTGCCGTGAACATCGAGGTGGCAACACCGATGATCAGGACCAGGGCGAAGCCCTTGATCGTGGAGGAACCCCCCATGTAGAGGATGCCCGCCGTGATCAGCGACGACACGTTCGAGTCGAAGATGGAGTTCCAGGCTCGGCTGAAGCCGGCTTCGCTCGCTGTCGCAAGCGTCTTACCCGCTCTCAGTTCTTCTTTGGTTCTCTCAAAGATCAGGATGTTTGCGTCCACGGCCATACCGACGGATATGACGAAGGCCGCAATTCCGGCCAGTGTCAGCGTCACCGGAACGATACGGAAGACCGCCAGAACCGTGACCGCGTAATACGTGAGGGCCAGGCCGGCAACGAGACCGGGCAGTCGATAGTAGAGAAGCATGAACAACAGAACGAGGCCGATGCCAATGGCACCTGCGAAGAGGGTCTGGTTGAGGAAGGTCCGGCCCAGGGTGGCGGGGATTTCCGAGTAAGCCACTTCCTGCACCGGGATCGGCAGGGCGCCGTACTGGAGGGTCGTGGCAAGGTTCTTGGCATCAGAGACGCTGAACGTGCCGGAGATTTCGCCGGAACCGCCGGTGATCGCACTCTTGATGTACGGAATGGACACGACATTGCCGTCAAGCACGATCGCGAAGTACTCGTTCACGTGGAGGCCGGTCCAGGTCCCGAAGTCCGTAGCGTGGCTGCCGGCGAAGGCGAAGTTCACCTTCCAGTAGCCCGCGCTGGCCGTGTCTGCGGCAGCGCTGATCCCGTTGGGGTCCAGCATGTCGCCGGTGAAGGCGGCAGTGGCCAGGAGGGTCGGATCCATCGGGGCCCCATCGGCCGGGAGAGGAGTAGGGCCTGCCGTGCCAGGGGTTCCGTAGATCGCCTTCGGCATCAGCACGAAGGCCAGCTTGCCGGTCGACCCAACGACCTTACGGATCTCGGCCGGATTTGCCGCACCCGGCACCTGTACGGTGACCTCGTTGTTGCCGCGCGTCTCGACGATCGGCTCGGAGACGCCCGTGCTGTTAACTCTTTGCTCCATGATGGAGCGGATGACTTCCATCTGGGCGACAGTGGCATCCGGCTTGCCCGCATCCGGTTTGGTCTGGTAGGTGATTTCGAAACCACCCTGCAAATCCAAGCCCAGCTTGGTATCCAGCTTCTGGAAGCCTCCATCGACGTTCGTCAGGTTCATGAACGACGAGCCGGGCATGTCGATAAATATGGCGAGAACGCCAATGACCAGGATTAGGAGAGGCACAAGTCTTCGCACGAGGCGGGATGATACCGGGTTTCGCGAGACGGCGCGCGGCCTCTACACACGCCCGCTGCGGTCCCTCGTGCTCACCCCTCCAGAGCGGCCTTGATCTTCTCTGCCAGCGCCGCCCCGATGCCCGGAACCGCCGCGATCTGCTCTACCGGCGCCTCTCGCACCCTCTTGGCCGAGCCGAAAACGCGCAGCAGCGCCGCCTTCCGTTTCGGGCCGACGCCGGGCAGGTCGTCGAAGGATGAGTGAATCGCCGCCTTGGCTCGCAGGGCGCGGTGGTAGGTGATCGCGAAGCGGTGCGCTTCGTCCCGCAGACGCTGCATCAGGTAGAGAGCCGGTGAGGTTGTGGGCAGTAGAACAGGCTCGTCGTGGCCTGGGCGGAAGATCTCCTCGCGCTCTTTGGCGAGGCCCACCACCGCGAGGTCGCCGTAGCCCAGCTCGTCGAGAACTTCCTTGGCCGCGGACAGCTGGCCCTTACCGCCGTCGATTACCACGAGGTCCGGCAACCGCCAGCGCAACTCCTCCTCGCTCCCCTCCTCGCCCGACCTTGCCCGCTTGAAGCGGCGCCGCAGGACCTCCTGGTGGCTGGCGTAGTCGTTGGCGCCCTTCACTTCCTTGATCCGGAAGCGGCGGTATTCGCCCGTGCGCGGCTTGCCATCCTCGAAGACAACCATGCTCCCGACCGACTGCGCGCCCTGGAGGTTGCTGATGTCGTAGCACTCGATGCGAAGCGGGGGCGCGGGGAGATCCAGGGCCACGGCCAGTTCCTCCAGCGCGGCCAGAGTCTTGCCCTGGTCCGCCAGCCAGCGGGCGTGCTCGCGCTGGAGAGTTTCCGTGGCATTGCGCGTGGCCAGCTCCAGCAGCTCGCGCTTCTCGCCGCGCTGGGGAACGCGGATGTGGACGGCCGCCCCGCGCCGCCCCGCGAGATAGACCTCCAGATCCGCCGCGTCATCCGGGAGCGCGGGCACGAGCACTTCTGGCGGGAGGCTCGTGGCTCGCTCGTAGTACTGCAGCACGAAGCCCGCCAGCACAGTGGCGTCGTCGCTCTCACGGGGCGCATCCAGCAGATACACGTCCCGCCCGATCATCTTCCCGCCGCGGACCATGAACAGCTGCACTGCGGCCTGGTTGTCGTGCCGGGCCAAGCCCAGAACGTCCTCTTCGGTGGTCTTGTTGGCGGCCATCTTTTGGCTTTCCATCGTTCGTTCGATGGCTTTCACCTTGTCGCGCAGGGCCGCCGCCCGCTCGTATTCGGTCGCCTCGGAAGCCGCCTGCATCTGCCGCGTCAGCTCTTTGGCGACGACTTCCTGCCGACCCTCGAGGAACTTCTCGATCTGCTCGATCTGGCCGCGATAGTCCGACTTGTTGATGTAGCCGACGCAAGGCGCCTGGCAGCGCTTGATGTGATAGAGCAGGCAGGGCCGCTCGATCGCCTTGCGGCCCTCGTGGATGTCCAACGTGCACGTCCGGAACGGGAAGAGCCGCCGGATCAAGTTCATCGCCTCATCCACGCTGCTCGCCGACGCATACGGCCCGAAGTAGCGGCTGCCATCGGCCGGGAGGCGGCGCGTCCGCTCGATGCGCGGGAAATCCTCGCCCATCGTGATCTTGATGAACGGGTAGCTCTTGTCGTCCTTCAGCCGCACGTTGTAGCGCGGCCGGTGGCGCTTGACCAGATTGATCTCGAGCAGCAGCGCCTCGCTGACCGAGTCCGTCATCGTGTACTCGAGATCCGCGACCTTGTCGATGACGCTCCGGATCAGGTGGACTTCGCCGCCCGCCGCCTGCTTCTGCCAGTAACTCCGCACCCGGCTGCGCAGGCTCTGGGCCTTGCCGACATACAGAACCGTCCCGCGCGCGTCCTTCATCAGGTACACGCCGGGACTGTCCGGCAGGCGCTTGAGAGTGGCTTCGAGCTCGGGGGTCACGGGGCGATTGTAGGGCGGCGGCGGGCCGGGGCGGCTTCGATGGACGGCGCGGTCCAGGCGCTGAAGCGCGACGAGGCGGCCAGAGCCGAACCGAGTGCATATCGCCGCGGTTCTCGGCGGTTCACGCGGGAGACTGGTAATCGACGGCGAATCGCCCCGGTTTTCGACAGTTACGCCTGGTAGGCGTGCCGGACGCAGATCGGAGCTCGGGGAACGTCTTCGGCGCGCCCGGAGGCGGCACATCAGCCCCTCTCTGGGCGTGGATCCCGACCTCTTGTGAGCGGACAACGCGCCCACCGCTGCCGGGATTGCGTATTGCACGCCTGGTGGGCGTATCTGCAAGAAACCAGAGTCCACGGATCGCGCCGTCGGGGTCTCGAAGCCACCGTCTGACGGCCACGGTCCGACCCGGCAGAGCGACGTCGAATACGGTCTCCATCAGGGCAACCGCACGGCGAGTCACGGACTCGTCCGGCAAGACGAGGACCAACCCGACCGCAGCGACCTTCCAGCCTCGCTCACGGGCGATCACCCCCGGAACCACTCGGGCCTTGACGTCCATCGGGCGCAGGACGGTCTCCACGCCATCGAGTTCACTCTTGATCTCGAGAATGACCAACGCTCGCGCAGCGGCATGCCATGCCAGAACGTCGACGGCCCCACGATCGCCGTAGCGATTGAAGCTGTACTAGAGGATCATTTCCCACGCCGGCCCGAGCTTTGAGACCACCGTCGCCACGAGTCTCGCGTGACGGGCGTCCACCAGCCGATCGAGCTCCGGCCCCTTCCACCTGAGGGCGAGGTCCACCGTTATGCCGAGTGGCGCTGCGACCTGCTTGACCAGCCTCAATGTTGCGGAATCGGCGTTTCCGCGTTCCAGCAGGGACACCGTCTGCTGCGACACGCCCGCCAACGTCGCGAGATCAGACTGAGTCAAACCGCGGCGCCGCCGCACCAACCTGAGCACCTTGCCGGCTCGCAATTCTTGCATCGATGCAGAATGCGCCCGACCGATCACCCGCCAGTTACGCGCCGCTTACTCCAAGGCCGGCCGAACGGACCGGAATACGGCGTTGCCGCCGACACCCTCGCGATCCTGACGAAGCTGCGCAGTCGCCAGGCGCTCCGACCAAGCCTCGTTGGTGATTGGCTAATCGGATCAGCTGACCCTACCGGTAGTTCGGCGCGGACCTCGCGAGTTCGATGTCGTGCGGGTGGCTCTCGATCTGGCCGGACTGGGTCAGCTGGACGAAGCGGGCCTTGATGCGCAGGTCGGCGATCGACTCGGCGCCGCAATAGGTCATGCCGGCCTTGGTGCCACCGATGAGCTGATACAGGATCCCGGCGAGCGGACCCTCAACGGAGATGCGGGCCTCAACGCCTTCCGGGACGAGTTTGTGGCGATCCACCTGCGGGTAGCGGTCGCTGCCGGCGGACATGGCGCCCAGGGAGCCCATGCCGCGATATTCCTTGACCACGCGGCCACCGACGCGCTCCGACTCGCCGGGGCTTTCCTCGGCCACTGCCAGGAGGCGTCCGAGCATGACCGAATCTGCGCCTGCAGCAAGCGCCTTGACGATGTCGCCCGAATAGCGGATGCCGCCGTCACCGACGATCGGGACATCATGCTCGTGGGCCACGGCGGCGCACATCATGATCGCGGTGAGCTGCGGCACGCCGACGCCGGCCACGATGCGAGTGGTGCAGATGCTGCCGGGCCCGATGCCAACCTTCACGCCGTCGGCGCCGGCCTTGATGAGCGCGGCGGTGCCTTCCGGAGTGGCCACGTTCCCCGCCACGAGGTCGATCGCCTCGCCGTACGAAGCGCGGTAGCGGCGCAGGGCATCGATAACGTTGAAAGTGTGGCCGTGGGCGGTGTCGACGCAGAGCGCGTCCACGCCGGCCTTCACGAGGCCTTCGGCCCGAGCAATGGAGTCCGAGCCCACGCCGACGGCCGCGGCCACTCGCAGGCGGCCTTGCGAATCCACATTGGCCAGCAACGCGTCCGCGGGCACCGGCGCCGCCTTGACGCGAGCCACCTGCTCGGCCTGGCGCTCCGGGGCCTGGTTGCGATGGATCACTCCGATGCCGCCTTCAAGGGCGATGGCGATGGCCATGCCGTCTTCCGTGACGGTATCCATGGCGGCGCTGACGATCGGCGTGTTGAGCTTGATGTGGCGCGAGAAGCGGCTGGCGACGCTCGCATCGCCGGGCAGAATCTCGGAATACTGCGGGATAAGGAGAACGTCATCGAAGGTGAGCCCCAGCAGTGGCCGGCTCAGAACCGCGGCGGCCACCTGGGCTGCGCCGTTTTCCGTTTGCGTCGTCATCTCGCCTCCATCCTCACTTCGCCGCTCGCTCGGTCGACCGTGCCGGCCGATCCGCGCCTGGATGGCCGGCGCTGACCCAGTCCGTTGGCCTGGGTTGGATTTCCCGACATTCTACGGATGCGACGGCCCGCCCGTACGATCGAACCGCCCGGCGGCGTGGACGGGGCTCAGGCCGGCCGACTCGGGCCTCCATTCGGGTGCCGATTCGGGCGAGAGGCCGGCCGGCTCGGGCTTCGATTCGGGCGTCGATTCCAGTTACCGAATCGGCCGCCTGCGAGCCGTCGGGCATCCGCGTAGGCTTGGCCTCCAGGAGGTGAACGCGTGGAATTGCGGCGACTCGGCCAATCCGGTCTTGAGGTTTCGACAGTCGGCCTCGGCACCAATAACTTCGCCGGCCGGCTCCACGACGAGGCCGCTCGATTGGTCCTCAACGAGGCGCTCGAGCACGGCATCAACTTCATCGACACCGCGGACATCTACGGCCGCAGTTCCGAAGAGGGCACCGGCGCATCCGAGAACCAACTGGGGCGACTGCTTGCCGGTCGACGCAACCAGTTCATCCTGGCCACGAAGTTCGGGATGGCGATGAGCGAGTCGCCGCTGGAGGTCGGCGCGTCGCGGCGCTGGATCATGACATCCGTGGAGAACAGCCTCCGCCGCCTTTGCACGGACTACATCGACGTGTACCAGATCCACACCCCCGACGCCGAGACGCCAATCGAGGATACGCTCCGCGCTCTGGACGACCTGGTCTCATCCGGCAAGGTCCGATACGTCGGCCACAGCAACTTCGCGGCCTGGCAGATCGCCGACGCGGATTGGACCGCTCGCACGGAGCATCTCGCCCGCCCGATATCCGTCCAGATGCACTACAACCTGCTCGTCCGCGGGATACAGACCGAGGTTATCCCCGCATGCGTAGCCCATGGGCTGTCCGTGATCCCCTACTTCCCGCTCGAGTCCGGCTTCCTCACCGGGAAGTACAGGCCGGGCGGCGAGGGCCGCGGCCGGCTGGTCGAGAGCGCCCGCGCGCCCGAAGTCATGACCCCGGCCAACTTCGAGCGGATCGGTGCGCTTAAAGGCTTTGCCGGCGAGTACGGTCACTCACTACTGGATCTGGCATTCGGCTGGCTTCTGAGCCAGCCGGTGGTAGCTTCGGTCATCGCCAGCGCGAGTACGCCGGAGCAGGTGCGGGCCAACGTGGCGGCGGCAAAGTGGCGGCTCTCGACGGCGGAGATGGAGTCCGTGCCCGCTGTATAGGGATCGAGGCGCGGCCCGGCAATCGGCGCGGCTCGAGGCCGTTTTCGACTACGCGCTGCGGGTGGGCCGCGTGGCGGCCAAGCCGTCGCGCAGCGCCCGTCGCGCCGCCGTTATCTCCTCCAGCGGATCCACTTCGCACGCCCACGTCTCGTAGACGCCGGCACAACTCGGGCACTCATACACCGCCCGGCTGCCGATGTTGGGATAGCGCCGCCAGGCCGGGGCCACGTAAACCACTTCGGCGAGGATCAGCCAGGCGCCGCACGAGGGGCAAAGGTCGCGCGTCAGGCTTGTCATGAGCGCATCGTAGGCTCGCCGGTGCGGTTGCCGCGTCGGGGGTCTCCCGTAAACGGCGGGGCGATTATGAAAACGCAATGTGCCCCATGGCGCCGCACGAATGGCCACGCCAATCCCGCCACAGCCCGGTGCCGCCGCGTTTCGCCCGCCACGGCCACGTGCCGCCCGATCCCGTGACTCGCCGCGACGAGCCAGTGGAGACCAGGGTGGTGGCAAGCTTGGTCCTGGCGAGCCGGTGACGCCCGATCCCGGGACTCGCGACGACCCGGTGCCGCCCGACCCCGGGACTCGCGGCGACCCGGTGCCGCCCGACCCTTGTGGGATGATTGGCCTGTGAGCGAACCCGTGAATCCCGCCCCGGTCAAGGCCGGACCCCCACTCCACGTCCGACCGTCCGGCTTGGCCGGCGGCTATATCGGACGAAATCTGGCCGTTGTGGCACTGAGCGTGGTGCTGCTGGCCGCCCTCGGGATCCTCTATTTCGGCCTGGAAGTGGTCCGGGTCTCGGCGGCCTGGGGCTTCACCTACGACGGCGCGGTCAACGGGATCCTGGGCCAACTGGGCGTGACCGGCCCCGCGATCGTCCTGATTTCGCTCGCTACTGCGTGGAACATCGCCGCCGGCGCGGTTGTCTTACGTCTGCTCGGGGCGCCCGCCTTCCGGCGCCCTTCGGACTTGATCCTGGCCGGATTCTCGGCGGCTGTGGTGCTGGATTCGATCGTTGTCTTCCTGCTTGGCAGCGTTGGCCTGTGCGGCTGGGGCGAACTGGTGGTGATCCATCTCGCCATTGCCGGGGCATACGTGGTTACGCGCAAGACCCGCCCTCTGATGGCCGTACCGGTCCGAATCAAGATCTCGCGGCCGGCCGCGTGGTGGCTGATCGTACTGGCCGTCTGGGCGGGCCCGATCATCGTTTCGCTAGCCTCGCCGGCGGTGCCGTTCATGGACGTGCTGCCGAACCACGTCGCGCCGGTGGAGCACATCCGCGTCTTCGGCAGCTTCAGCACGCTGACCACTTCGCCCTCGCCCATCTACGGGCCGTCGAGGCTGATGCTGGGCTACGTGGCGCTGCTGGGTTCGCTGACTACGCTCACGAATCTGGACGCGGTTCTGGCGGAGGCGGCGTTTGCCGTGCCGCTCACGCTTCTCATGGCGCTGGCCGCGCGACGCCTGGCAGGCGAGTTGTTTGGCGGCAGCGCCAGCTTCTGGGCGCTCCTCACGTTCCCGCTCACCTTCACCTTCATGCGCATCCCGGACAGCCGCGGCACGGTCGTGGTATTTCCCCTGGCCGCCTGGGCGTTTGTCACGATCGCGGCGGAGCTGAAGGCCCGCCACCGAGCGGACGCCACGCCGACCGCCGCGCCCACCGACGTCAGTGCCACGCCCACCGACCCCGCTTCGCCGAAGCCGCGCCGGTCTCGCCTACCAGACATGAGCCTGGCCGTAGCCATCGGCGGCGCTTTTATGGTCCATCCGCTTATCGGCCTTGTGGCGGCAACGGGCGCCGTAGGCACCTTGGTCCTCTACCCCAGGCAACTCGCGCGACGTCTGATCCCGGCGCTTGGCGGCGGCCTGCTGATCGCCGTTCCGCAAGCCTTGACCATGGCCAATATCGAGACGGCCTCGTGGGTTGGGGCGGTCTTCATCGGCGCAGGTCTGGTCGCGGCATTCGCGCTGGCGGCTCTCGTAGGCGCGCTGGGTGACCGCCTGACCGGCGCAACGGAAGCGACTACCCGCCGACTCAGCAGAGCGCGCAAAGACGGCTTTCTTAGCGGCGTGAATTTCACGGATATCGCGCTGGCGCTGCTGGTCGCCGGAGTCATTGCCGTCGGACTCGTCATCGCCGCCCAGCAAATCAAGCCATCCGGCGATCCAACCAACCCCACCGATCCTGCCGGCGAAGGGATGATGTACTTCCCACACCTGATCTGGCTGACACTCCTGGGCGCCGTCCTGTCCGTGCGACGGCTCGGGCGAGGCTGGATCATCCTCGGCTGTGGCATTGCCGCCGGATTGGCGGCTTGGACCGCTTCGGCATTCGTCGGCAACGCAAACCTCACCCAGCAAGCGATCCACTACGAAGTGCCCAAGTCGGTTGAATACTGGCTTCCGGGGATGCTCGCAATCGGCGCGGCCGGCGGACTTGCGGCCGTCTGCCGCCAACGTTCGATCGGCTTCGCTCGACCCATCCTGATCGCCGGAGTTCTCATTGTCGCCATCTACCCCACGACCATGCCCCTCATTTCGAACGTACAGATCGGCGAACACCGCGGTTCCGAGTCGCTGGGGCTCTCATTCCGCGAGGCGGAACTCGGCTACTGGGCCGACGACTACCCGGACGCCCGCCTGATCATCGACGGGCCGCGTCGGGAGGTCGTGGACGAGCTGCGCGCGGAGGAGACGGCCGGGCGACTCGGCCCGAACACTCGCGTGCTCCACATCGCCTCCAGCTTCCAGCAGTGGTCGTCCGTCCCGATCGGCGTCTTCACCGGGGCGCTGGAAACCTCCATCTCGCTATGGCCGGAAGTCAGCATCCACACCGACGGAGGGCGACTGCTCGGATTAGGGCAACTGGATAGCGAGCTGGCTTCCGGATACGGCTACGTGGTCTTTGAGCCGCGCGGCATGAGCCGGGGCATCGCCGACACGATCGCGACGGCGGGCTACCGCCAGATCTGGGCCAACTCGCAGGCGATCATCTACATTCGGGCTTAGGCGCTGGGCCGGGCCGGGATGCCGCGCTGGGCCGGGCCGCGCGAGGCGGACTACCACATGATCCCGTCGTTGTCCGACTCGGCCACGATCAGGTCGAAGAGCGCAGCCTGGCTGATACTCCGAACGCCACCCCGCACGTTCTGGTCATTACAAGTCACGCCGCAGGTATCCATTACCGCGTAGGTTTCGGTCGTGTCGTCATAGCCGACGACCGTGACGAAGTGGTTCACGGCGGATCCCCTCGCCTTAACGCTCCAATACGGCAGCGCGCTCTTCCCGTCCGACGTGCGGGCCGCAACCACCACCGGCACCCCCATGGATATGTCCGCGTGGACGTGATCCAGCAACGCAGCGGCGGTCAGCTGCGCCGCCGGCACCGCCACGTAGAAGTAGTTCAACCGCGACCTGCCGGACGCCTCCCAGTTGATCGCGTCAATGAGGTTGGCCACGTCCGTGCTGGGCGGGTGGGCACTCCAGTTCATCAGACCCGGTTTGGACCACCACGAAAGGCCCACATCTGGCGCAGGCCACTCCGCCTCGGCCAGATACAGGATCATGCCGCGTCCGTAGCCACCGCCTCCCTCCGCCTTCCAGTACGTGTTGGCGTAGTGGCTTGTACCCAGATTGACCGGCTCCGCGAAACTCCCAGCCTTGGTCGTAACCGCCGCCCTGGACGCGGGCCAGTAGTAGAGAACCACAGCTCCGGTCCCCGCTCCGCAGAACAGCAAGTAGTTGAGGTCCGTGTAGGAGACGCCCTTGTCGTCGTAGCCGGCTCGGGGCGGCTCCTGGATCAGGCCGCTCCAGGTGGTGTCCAGCGACCGGGCAGCGGCATAGATCGGCGGCGCAGGGGCGGCACTCAGGATCACGACGCGGCCTTGTGCATCCAAGACGACCCGGCCCTCGGACTTAGCCTGGAGCAAACTGGGGTCTTGCGACCAGGGCCGATCGGTTCGAGTCGGAACGGCGGTTGGGCGCGGCGTGGCGGTTGGAAGCGAGCGCGAGGCCGATGCGGTGGCGGTGACCATCGGCGAGGCCGTGGCCGTGGGCAAGGCCGTGGGCAAGGCGGATGCCCCTGGGCTCGACGGCGACTGAAACGTCGACTGGAACGAAGTCCCGGCCGCCAGGGCGACTGCAGATGACCCGGGGCCGCCGGGCGACGGCTGCGGAGTTGCGTTCGCGCCGTGGGCGACCTGCCATACCAGGAACCCCACGAGGGCCACGCCCATTCCTATCCCAACCCAACGGAAACGCCCGTCCGACCGCCCAGCTGCCAACGTTCCGACCATGACCTGACTATACGGCAGTCGCCCGGCGACCCCAGATAAGCGCCGGTAAAGGGGCACCTGCAATCATCGGCCGGTGCTCCCCTCTTCCGTCACCGAACGCCTCGAACGCCTCGCGCCCGATCAGCGCGAGGCTGCCACCGCGCCGCCGGGGCCCGTGCTGTGCGTTGCCCCGGCCGGAAGCGGCAAGACAACGACCCTGGTAGCACGCATTGCCTGGCTCGTGGCCACCGGCGCCGACCCAGCCGCCATCACTGCGGTCACCTTCAACAAGAGAGCCGCCGACGAGATGGCCACGCGCGTTGATGCCGCGCTGGAGCCGCTCGGCCTCGCCGCGGGCACAGTCCGCGTCAAGACGTTCCACGCCCTCGGCCGCGAGATACTGGCCGACGGCGGCGAGTCCGTGAAGCCGCTGCTGGACCGTGAGATCGTGCTCCGCGACATGCGGCCGGACATAACCGTCGGCGCCATCCGCCGGCTGGATGACGCCTTCAGCCGGCTCAAACTGGAGATCGGCGTCACGGCATAGGAGGTCGCACAAGACCCCGAGCCCGCCCGCATCGCCCGGGCATTCCTCGCATATGAGCAGGCGCTCGAGGATTCCGGCGGGCTCGACTTCGACGATCTCGTCGTTCGGGCGCTTCGTCTTCTGGAAACCCGCCCTCCCCTCCTCCGGCGCTGGCGCGGGAAATGTGAGCAATTGCTGGTGGACGAGACGCAGGATGTGGACCGAACGCAATTGAGGCTGGCTCTCCAGCTGGCTGCGCCCGCGGACTGCATATTCCTCGTCGGGGACGACGACCAGACGATCTACGAATCGCTTCCAGGTAGCCGTTCCCTATCCGGCATGGGGCTGGCGGGAACCCGTTGTGTACCAACCGCGATTCCGGGTGCGCCGTCCAGACCGCCGATCGTCGGCGGGCCCGGTCGGCGCTCTTCCTGACGCCTGCTTAAACTCGCCTGACCTGCCGCGGCACAGACGTCATCAGGTTGTCATCGAGTACGCTCCCGAACCACGCCGACATTCAGGCTGTCGGGACTGAACGACAGGGTGCCTCCCCCGTCCGCGCATTTCCCTTGCTCCAAGCCGTCGACAACGACCTTCCATAGGGTGCCGAAAAAGACAACGTTCCACGCGGACGCGACACAGGCGATGTATGCCACCCTTCGGCTATCGGGGCTGAACACCGCGCAGCCCTTGCCGATGAAGCGGTAGAACTTCCCCTCCGTGCCATCGACAACGACAGTGAATTTGCCGCCGCTCCCGGCAACATAGCAATAGCGCAGACCGTCGGGGCTGAAGGCCAGCGAGTTCTCCGCAATGCCGTCGTAGGGTCTTCCCTCCACCGAATCAACGACGGCAGTCCACTTATCCCCGCTCTTCGCGCCATAAGCGACCCGCCGACTGTCAGGACTGAAGACTGGCCTAGCTTCCACGAAGTCCTCGTACGGCCTCCCCTCCACGCCATCGACAACAACAACAAATCCGGCGCCGCTCTTCGCGCCATAGACGACCCGCCGGCTGTCCGGGCTGAAAGTTAGCGAGCTATGTGTAAGGCCGTCGTAGAACTTTCCTTCCACGCCGTCGACAACGACCGTCCATTTAGTACCGGTCATCGCTCCATAGGCGAACCGCTGGCTGTCCGGGCTGAAAGCGAGCAAACCTGCCCCAATCTCCTCGTACGGCCTCCCCTCCACCCCATCAACAACAACCGCCAAGTTGGCGCCGGTCACCGCTGCATAGGCGATGCGCCGGCTGTCGGGGCTGAAGGCTAGCGACTCCACTGAAAGGCCGTCGTAGAGCTTTCCTTCCACGCCGTCGACAACGACCGCGAACTTGTGGCCAATCTTCGCCACATGGGCGACTCGCCGGCCATCTGGGCTGTTCACGTTGGGCACTTCGCTTTCTTGAGAGCTGGGCAGTATCGCTTGGTCGAAGGCAGCCCACCACCCGGAAAGTCTAGTCACCCTGACTGCCTTTGCTGGGCCCGACGGTCCCGAAGCAGCCACGCCCCTCGTCCTGTCGTCAAGATCGACCGATTGGATCGCAATTGGAGGACCGGATCGCTCGGTGTCGCCAGGTAAGCCGCAGCAAAGAGCGACCTGCCATCCTCCCGGCATGCTCCCCTCCTCAGTCACCGAACGTCTCGCCCGCCTCGCGCCGGACCAGCGCGAAGCCGCCACGGCCCCGCCCGGACCCGTTCTGTGCGTGGCTCCAGCAGGTTCTGGGAAGACGACCACACTCGTCGCCAGGGTCGCCTGGCTCGTCGCCACAAGCGCGGATCCCGCCGGCATAACCGCCGTCACTTTCAACAAGCGGGCTGCGGACGAGATGGCCGCTCGCGTCGATACGGCGCTGGAGCCGCTCGGGCTGGCAGCCGGGTCGGTGCGCGTCAAGACGTTCCACGCGCTGGGCCGTGAGATTCTCATGGACGGCGGTGAATCGGTAGACCCGCTCCTCGACCGCGAGACCCTTCTGCGCGACATGTGGCCGGATATCACGGCCGGCGTGGTCCGAAGGCTCGACGACGCGTTCGGCCGGCTCAAGCTCGAGATCGGAGTGACGGCGGCCGAGGTAGCCACAGACCTGGACCCGGGCCCAATCGCTCGTGCTTTCCTCGCCTACGAACAAGCCTTGGAGGACTCTGGCGGGCTCGATTTCGACGACCTGGTGGCGCGGGCTTTGCGTCTGCTGGAGGCTCGCCCTCCCTTGCTCCGCCGCTGGCGGGCGAAGTGCGAGCACCTGCTCGTTGACGAGACACAGGACGTGGACCGAACTCAACTCCGGCTGGCTCTGCTGCTGGCCGCGCCGGGGAACCGCATCTTCCTCGTTGGCGACGATGACCAGACGATCTACGGATGGCGATTGGCCGATGTTCGGAGAGTTCTAGCCCTGGCCGAGTCCCTGCCGGGGCTGCGGCGGATCGACCTAACGGTCAACTACCGCTGCCCACGGCCGGTGGTCGAGAGAGCGGTCCGGCTCGTCTCCCACAATCGGGAACGCTTCGTCAAGACGATCCGGCCCGGCCCGACCGCTGCGGGTCGCCTGATTCTTGCCCCGGACGGCTCAGACGAGATCGTGCGAATCCGGCACCTATTCACCGCATGGGGAAACCTGGAGGGGACACGCGCCGTTCTTGCCCGCACCAATGCCGAGCTTCTGCCGGCCGCGGCCATCGCGCTAGAGCAGAACCTGCCCTTCCGGGCACCGAAGTTGCGGCTTCTCACGGAGGACCGCCGGGTCGATGCCCTTCTGGATGTGCTGGCAGGTCGTCGGGCCTCATCGGCGCTCGGCTGCAGAGGCGAGACGCCTCTCCTAGCCCAAATCGCAGGCCTCGCCCTGGAGGGGCCGGAAGCGCTGGCCGCGATTGAGGCGGATGCACTGACGCGACGAGCGCCGGCCCGGGCCGACTCGGGTCGGGACATACGCAACGACGACGAGCCGCTCCCCTTGGATATCGCCGGCCTGCTCTCCGCCCTGATGGCATGGGCCGCCCCCTACGGCACGCTCGATGAGCTCGCAGCCGCCGTTAGCGGGCATCGGGAATTACTTAAGCTGCTACGCCGCAACGACGCGCAACTGACCCTTGCCACCGCACACTCCACAAAGGGCCTCGAGTTCGACCACGTCGCGGTCATCGGCCTGGACGCCGGCCGCTTCCCATCTGGCCGAAGCCTCCGCGACGCGGCCGAGCCCGAACGCGCCCTCGAGGAGGAACGCCGGCTCGCCTACGTTGCCTGGACTCGGGCTCGGCGTACCCTCACGCTCGTATACGACCCGGCCGCGCCATCGCAGTTCCTGCTCGAGGCGTTCAGCCCAGAGGAATTGGGCATGGCTTCAGGCGTTCGGTGAGCGCGGGGGACAGCGTCTGGGCCGACCTACAGCTCAATTGAGACGCGAGTGCCGGCGATCCGATCTTGCAGGCCGCGCGTCTCCTCGTTGTTCTGCGTCGAGAAGAAAAGGAACAGCATCCAGCTGGTCGCGGCCACCAGCAACAATCCACTCGCACTCCGAGGCGCGATCGTGACGAAGGCGATTGGGCCTTGCATAACCGCCCAGCGGACGACCGCATCCATCCACGAGATGGCTTTGCCGCTGGCCACCCCCACAACCTCGATGTGCCACATTCGCTGGCCGAGCGTGCCACGCCAGAGTTTCCAGCTAACCGCAAAGTAGGCAAGTTGGAGCAGACCGCCCGCGAGACCCATGAGGATCAGGTTCCGCTCGGTGTTGTTGTCGGACCCTGACAGGACCGTCGCAGTGAGAATGCCGACCAGCAAGCTCCATGCGGAATAGACCACAACGGAATCGAGGAGGTAGGCCGCTGCGCGCCGACCAACGGTTGCGGCATGCGTCTTGCCGCCAAGGTCGTCCTGAGCTGATCGAAGCCACGGCGACTCCGGGCTGATCGGGGGCAGACCGGGACCCGGCCGGCTATTCCAGCCACTGTTCTGCAGCCATGGGCTGACTTCCTGAGGTGGCGGGGCCGGCTGCCAGGGAGCGGTCGGTCCATCGGGCGACCCGCTCGAATTGCCGCCATCGCCGAGCTGCTGATTCGAACCTTCCGGTGCAGGCCGGACGACGGGTGGATAGCCCGACGCGTACGGCCGATCGTCCGATGCGGGCACGACTCCGGGCACGGCGCCAGGTGCGTCCGGTGAGGGAGCGGGGCCAGTCCCCGGAACTTCGGGAGGGGCTCCGTGACCGGGCCACATTCCGGGCGGAGTTACGGGCGGAGTTACGGGCGGAGTTACGGGCGGAGTTCCGTAGCCCGGCCAGTACCCCGGGAGGCTAGATGGGTCGGGCGCCTGACTCCAACCGTAGCCCGGAGCTCTGGTGGGCGAGTGCCCTGGACCGACTACCAACGAGCCGGCGATGCGATCGTGAGGGCCTTGCTTAGTGGCGCTCAGTGCAGTGGCAATCAGCAGAAACACGGGAACCAAGACGACGGCAAGCATCGCTGCTTCCAGGACGAGCGACCAGTTAGCCAGGGCCTGACTGGTCGGCGCGCCGGAGCTGGAGTTGACGATCTCGGACCAGGGCACGGTCGTTTCGATGACCATCGCAGAGTAGAGGATTGTGGCGAGGGCTCCTACTGGAACCCCAACGGCCACAACCGCCCTGGCGAAAGCCCTTCCCCCGGTGAGGTTCTTGCCTGTTTCCGCCGAAGCGACCTGAAGGGACGCCATGCGCTGGCCTGGCAGCCCCCTGAACCGCGCCCAGAACAACGTTGCATACCCAACATTGAGCAGCACAAAGATGACAAGGAGGGCGCCAAGTTGCGGCAGATTGGCCTGATACGGCGCGACGCTCGGCAGCACCATGGGTGACGCCTCGATCTGCTTCTGCGCAGCCGGATTGATGCTCATCGCCCCTACGGCCGCGGCGAACATCCAGAAGCCAAGCTGGAATCCACCCAGGATCACGCCGTCCATGAGCCAGGCGAATAGCCGAGTAGACATGCTGGCCACGCGAAGGCCCCGCGGCAATGGATACTTGCCGGGGCCCACAGGCGTCGACCGATATGTCACGAGTTCTCCAGGTAAGTCAGCGGTAGCGGCACAGCACAGTGCCTAGTCGAGGATAGCCGAGACGGACGCCGCGGTCTTCACCGCCGGCCTCCGGTGCGACGGTGGCCGTCTACCGCTCCGCCAGCTCCCGAGCGAGCGCCTTTCTGAGCCTATCCAGCTGATCGAGAAAGGGCTCCGTCAGGTCCGGTGACAGGACGTCCCGAATGGAGTCCTTAACTCCGTAGGCAGCCCTCACTCGAAGGGTAATCCGAGTGAGCTCCCCTACCCCGGCGTCTCTCAGCAATTCCGGCACCGGCGCGAGGAAATCGATCCAGCGCTTGGAGCCACGCTCAATGGCAGCCGAAAGAAGCTTGTCGGCAGTGCGTGCCGCAGTCATGGCCGCTTCGTCTATTGAAGGGCACTCATGTCTGGCGGGCTCTGGTCCACGCCTCATCGTCAGGAGAGGTACCGAGGCGTCTCGACTGGGCCCGGATCCCGTCCGCCCGTCACGACCAGCGTGATTCGTTTTCTCTCCGATCCACCGATCAGTACCCTCACCGTGTGTTCACCCGGCGCTTTAAGCGTCAGGTTCCACAGGTCTACAGCAATCGTGAGCACGACGTCACTCTGGTCGCCGTTCCCATGCGACACCACACGTCCGGTGGCGCCGGCAACTTCCGCGCCATCCGGCGCCGTCACCAGAAATCCTAGTTCGTACTCGCGGTTCCGCTCAACCGACGTGAGGCGCAATCCAACGACCAGGGCAAGGTGCGGATGGACAAAAGGGAAGCTAGGGCCATTAAGACGCGTAATCCCGCCCCCAAGCACGTGGAACTTGGAGCCGGCCTGGACTTCCGCGGCGTCGGCCAGGAATGCGTACTCGACATCAGGCATGGGTCAATCGTAGCCGACGCGATCCATAACGGTGAGGCTGGTCTCGTGGAGTGCCCGTCGCAAGCCGCGGGGCAAAGAGAAGCGGGGCCCGGTTGTGCCGGGCCCCGCATTTGCTTCAGAGAGGAAGCGCTGTTACTTCTCGACGCCCGAGATGACAACACCTCTCATGAACACCTTCTGAGCGACGAAGAAGATCGCCACAGGCAGGAGAAGCGAAAGGAATGCACCGGCCATGATCGCAGGCGGACCGTTGCTGACCTGGAACTGCGCGTTGAATTGGTTCAAACCGAGTGCGATCGTCCACAGGTCCTTCCTGCCCGACAAGAAGACGAGCGGGGCCAGGAAGTCGTTCCAGGCGAAGAAGAAGTGGAACAACATCACCGAGATGATCGCCGGCCAGGACTGCGGAATGATGACCGAGATCAGGATTCGGAACGGTGTAGCGCCGTCCATCATCGCCGCTTCGTCCAATTCTCGCGGCAGAGTCAAGAAGTACTGCCGGAGAAGGAAGACGTTGTAGGCGTTCGCGAAGTAGGTGGGAATTATCAGTGGTAACCATGTTCCAATCCATCCAATGGCCTGGAACATGATGAACTGAGGGATCAAAGTGACCTGGAACGGCAACAGGATGGTACCGATTAGCACCATGAACAATATGTCGCGTCCAGGAATCTTGAACCGCGCGAAGCCGTAGCCGACCAGGATGGCGGACAGGGTCGCGCCGATGGTGCCGAGGCCCGCGACGACGAAGGTGTTGAAGAACATGCGAAGGAACCCGTTGCCGATCAACATCCCGCCGAGAGAGTTGCTCGTGACGTCGCTGGAGGTGATCTGATCGGCCCACGCGTTAGCGGTCGAGAAGTTGTCCAGGGTGATGTGGAAGTCCCAGTGCCTCTGAAGACTGAGCGTGCCCAACGGACCCTTGGACGTAACCACCTGGTTCGTGGCTGGGTCGATGAACTTGACGCTCTGCCCGGTTTCGGGAGACCTGTCTACGAAGAGAGCCAGATCCACGGAGCTACCCGCAGGGGCCTGAACGAGGAGTTTGTCGACCGGAACGGTGTAGACCAGCAGGACCTCGCCCACCCAGCCCTTGTCCGCAGCCGCTACGTTGCTGACCGGCTCGTCCTTGGACGTGACGTTGACCGTACCCGTCTTGGCCGACTCAAGGCCGGCCGCATCGATTGCGGAGACCTGGTAAACGTGGGTCGAGTTCCTATCCATAAAGGTGTCGAACCAGGAGTTCGAACCGGTCGTGGCGATGATCGTGCCGTCGCGATAGACGCGATACGCAACGACCGCATTGTTGTCAGTGGACGCGGTCCACGTGAGGTCGATCTCGGTTGCGGACTTCGCGGTCGCCGCAAGGTCTGTCGGCGTGCTTGGAGCGATCGTGTCACCGGTCGTATCCGCGTACGCGGTCGGAGCAGGCGTTGTCAGCGTCACCCCGGATGAATCGGCACTCTTGTTGCCTGCACCATCGGTCGCCTTGACCGTGTAGGTGTAGCCGGACGTCGGAGTAGTTTGGTAGTCCTCGAAGCTGCTAGTAGAGCCAGAGACCAAAACTTGGACCGGGTTCGTGCCATCCGCGGGGGCAGCAGCTCGTGTAATCGTGTAACTGGCGACGGCAGCCTTGTCGGCGGCCTGCGTCCAGGACACGGTCACGTCCGACTTGTCTTTGGACCAAGTGGCCGTCACGCCACTTGGGCTAAGGGGAGCGACGGTGCCGGCGCTAGCGAACGCCGGGTAGTCGACCCACTGAGTTGTCTCAGACCACGTGGAATCCGGAACCGACGCTACAACGTAGCCCGTGGTCGATGCCGTTGTGGAGTAGAGGTTCAGCGTGGCTCCGTGGATGAGACCCGGAACCGCACTCGTGTCGAACTTGAGATACGAGTTCTTCGCTGCGTTGGCATCGCCACTCGCAACCAACGTGGCCTGCGTGCCGTAGTTGGTCTTGATATTGGCCTGGTCAACGTAGCTGTCCTGGACCGCATCGAGAGTCGTGGTTACAGGAGTAGCCTCGGCTGCAGTCGGACCCGGTGTCGTGAATGTCGCTGCGGCGGAGGGCGTGGAATTGCCAGTGGCATCCGTCGCTTTGACGATGTACTTGTAGGAGGTCCACGGCTTGGCCGAGGCATCTACAAATGACGTCTCGGCGCCATCGACATTCATGAGGTCCGTCATCGTCGTGAGGTTCGCGGGGTCAACGTTGTCGCGAGAGATCGTGTACGAGATCACATGGTCGGTAGAAGCCGTCCACGAGACCGTTGTCGAGCTCCATGAATGAGTCGCGACGGTCACGGCGCCCGGGGCGGTGGGGGGCGTAGTGTCGGGGGCGGGCGGCTTGACCGTCGGATCAGTGGCCTTGGTTCGCACGGCGAACGCGGTGCTCAGATCCGAGATGTTGCCGGCGCCATCGAAGGCACTAATTCGGTATGAATGCGCCGTGTCTGGGGTCAGACCGGTGTCGTACCACGAGGTTGAGCCAACGGTGGCCAGAACTGCGCCATCTCGAGAGATGACGTACCCGGCGGTCACGGAAGTCGACGGCTTGTCGATCGAGGCAGCCCAGGTCAGATCGATCCGGGTGTCCGACTGGAACGTCGAGGTAACACCGGAGGGCACCGAAGGCGCCTCGGTGTCCGCAGCCATGCTGTAGCTGGTAACGACAAGCTGCGGCTTGTTGCTACCTTCCTTGCTCGAGAAGCTGACCGGGCTCCCGCCGGCCGGCACTGAGATGCCGAAGCTCACGAGACCCTTGGCCGTAAGGCCCGCAGTCACGTCCGCACTCGTGGCCGAACTGGCCTGCGTCGAGGTGACGGTTGCGAGCGTGGGCCCCATCGTCCGCGCGATGTCCCAGGTGACTTGCTGGGTCACGAAACCGTCATGGTAAGAGCACACCGGCTCAGACGGGCACTTGTAGGTCCGGCCCAGGGCCGGGTACAACGGAGAGCCGGGGGTGACGTTGGTGCTGGGGTCGTCGACCATCGTTGAGAACATGTAGATCAACGGCAGGATGAACAGAAGGCACAAAGCCCCTGCAAACATCGTCACCCATGCGCGATTTCCCGCTTGGCGAAACCGGCGGTTCGTTTTGGAGCGCGGCTTTGGCTGCCCTTCGCTGTTTCCGATTGTCATCGCTCGGCTCCTGCATAGAACACCCATTTGGCCGATGTACGGAACATGACAGCCGAAATGATGAGAACGATAGCGAATAGGAACCATGCCAACGCGCAACCGCGGCCCATCAGGTTGTAGGCCCAGGCCTGTTGGTACATGCCGATGTTATAGAAGTAGGTTTCGTGGTCGGGTCTGCCGGGGACGCCTGCGGCCAGAACGTAGGCCTGAGTGAAGTACTGGAACGTGCCGATGGTGTTCAGGAGCAGGTTGTAAAAGAAGACCGGCGAAATCATCGGCAGGGTGACGTGACGGAACTGCTTCCACGGTCCGGCACCGTCGACTCTGGCTGCCTCATACAGTTCGGTTGGAACCGACTGGAGGCCGGCCAGAAAGATCAGCATTGCGTTGCCGATGCCCCAGATGCCGATGAGGATCAGGCCCGGAAGCGCCCAGGTCGTGCTCGTGAACCAGTCGGGCGACTGGACCGACATCAGGAATCCGAGGAACGGAAGCTGACCCAGGGTGTGCGCGATGCCCTCGACTAGGTACTTCAGCCATCCGGTACTGCCGTTCAGGAAGGCAATCCAGAGCACTGTGCTCGCCACGAGGGGGATCTGCACTGGCATGAAGAAGAGGGTTCGGAAGATTCGCTTGCCCATCAGAAGCTTCTGGTTCACCAGGATCGCCATACCCAAAGCCAAGAAGATCGTCAGCGGGATGCTGACTACCGCGAACTTCAACGTGACGAACATCGACTTCTGAGTGAGCGAGTCGGTAAGCAGCCACGCGTAGTTGTCGAGGAAGACAAAGTGCGTCTCAGTGGGGTGCACGAGGTTGAAGTTGGTGAAGGACAGAACGAACGAGACGATCATCGGAACCACGGTGAACAGACCGAGGCCGATGAGCCAGGGGGAAAGAAAGGCCAAGCCCCAAGCGGTGTCTCGCTGAGCCATGTTCAGCTTCCGCTTAGGCGCCGCATTTGATGTTTGTACGTCGGTGTCTTGGACGATCGCCATCGTTTGCTCCCCAGAAGGCCAGATGGCCCGTGGCGGCCGTCTTGCGACGGCCCCCACGGGCTTTTCTGACTAGGAGACGTCTCCTAAGTTACGGCTAGGTAAGAGGCTGAACGGTGTTGAAGTCAGTCTGGAGTGTCTTCTGGAGCGTCACGAGCTCCGCGTTCACATCCAGCCCGCTCTTGGCATTCAGCTTGCTCATGAAGGCTGTGTAGTCATCGATGGCCTGCTTGTTGGCCGGCATCAGGGCTTCGTGGCTCGGGACGGCGGGGTACTTGAGCATCTCGCCGAGGACGGACCAGGTGACCTTGTTACCGGAGAAGATCGGGGCCATGGTGGCATCGAACGCGGTGTAGTAAGCAGCCTGATCGGCTGTCACCGCCGGCTCGCCGCCGTAGTCAGCCATAAGGGTCTTGTCCGCCTCGATGGCGACCATTGCCTTGAAGGCTGCGTCCTGGTTCTTGGAGGACTTGGTGATCACGAAGGTGTCGCTATCGAGCGGGGAAGTGGTTGTGCCCTTCCACGACGGGATAACGCCCATGTCCCAATTCTTCATCTTGGCGGTTTTGGTCGTGCCGTCCCAGATGGAACCGATGGACCAGCCCCAGGCTGCGTTCATCGCGACGTTGCCGGAAGACTGGCCGTTGCTCGACCCAAGCAGGGCGCTGGCCAGGGCTGCGCCGTTCGGGACGTAGTTGCCCTTCCAGATCGCGTCGTAGTACCAGTTGAACGCGTCAGACCAAGCTGCGGGGATAACCGCAGTGTGGCCGTCAGTGTCAACGAAGCTGCCACCACCGAAGAGCGAAGCAATTCGGCGGCCGTCGCACCACTGGAAGTCCATACCGTACTTGACGATATTGGTCTTATCAAAGCCAGCGTCAGTCGACTTCTTGTTGTTCTTGTCAAGAGTCAGCTGAGCTGCGATCGTCCCAAGCTCCGCCCAGTCCCAGGTCTTGCCCTCGTACTGCGCGCCGACTGTGGTCGGGAGGGCCGGAAGACCGGCCTTGGCGAAGGAGTCCTTGTTGTACCAAATGTAGCCCGGGAAGACGTCGTACGGAATGCCAAACTGGCCGCTCTCGGCGTTGTTGAAGAACTTGACCAGGGCATCCGGGAACGCCTTGAGGTTGTAGTTGTTCTTCGCGATTTCAGTGGTCAGATCGAGGAACTGGCTCTGGAATTCAACGCGACCCGCGGTGCCGACAGGGCCGATGATGTCAGGGATGTTGCCCGCGACAATATCGGTCTTGAGAATGGCGTTCGCGGTAGCGTTCGGCTCGATGTCGAGCTTAATGGTGATGCCGTCTTTGTTGGTCTTGTTGTAGTTAGCAACAAAGGCGTTCTGGTCGGCGATCTGGTTCGGCTGCGTGCCGGAACCAAGACCAACGAACCACTTGACGGTACCGGGCAGGGTCACGGCAACTGACGGCGCAGCCGAAGCGCCGGTCGAGGCCTGATCAGTTGCAGACGGACCGGCCGTCGAGGTTGCCGTGCTGCAGGCACTCAGAACGAGCACCGGAATCGCGGCTAGAGTGATGAGGCGCAAACCTCGCTTACCCATTGGGCTCCCTTCTCTAATCCCTAAAGACATATATTTGTCCTTAGTGATGAAATAGTCTCCTGGGAACAAGACGTTCCCTTTCGCACCGCTACCTGCGGCACGCCCTACTCGCTCTTCCCTGTGGGCTCTCCTCCGCTCGATTCTCTGACGACAAGCTCGGTTGCCAGTACAACACGCCGTAAGACGTGATCCCCGGCGTCGACTGCTTGGAGCAGTACGCTGACGAGCTCTCTACCCATCACCTCCACCGACTGGCGCACGCTCGAAAGCGCAGGCGTGGTCAACAAAGCGACGGCAGAGTCGTCAAACCCGACAATAGCGACTTCCGCGGGGACTTTTCGGCCCGCTGCGCACATCGTGTCGAGCGCGCCGGCAGCCATCAAATCCGACGCAGCGAAAATAGCGTCGATTTCCGGGCACCGTTCAAGCAGCTCGAACGCGGCGCGGGCACCACCCTCGCGCGTGAAGTCGCCTCCCGCTTCCAGCTCCGGCCGCGGCGTAAGCCCGGCGCCGCGGAGGGCGTCCAGGTAGCCGAGGCGTCGAGAAGCGGCACCGGGCATCTCCAGCGGACCGTTGATTGCGGCCACTGTGTTCTTGCCCAGCTGAATCAAATGGGACACGGCGGCGACGGCGCCACCGTAGTTGTCGTTGTCTACATAGCTGACCCGAGCGCCGCGCGGCGGCTCGCCGGCAACTACCACCGGCACACCCCTGGCATGAAGCCTCTCCGGAAGTGGGTCTTCACCGTGCAGCGACACGATGATCGCTCCGTCCACGTGCCCGCCGGCTAGGTACTGCTCGAGACGGCCCTCTTCTTCAGCGGACTGCGGCATGAGCAGCGCGAGTTGGAGATGGCGGGCGGAGAGTGCGGCACTAATGCCGCGAAGGATCTCGGAGAAGAACGGGTCGCCGAAGACACGCGTGGTTGACTCGGCGATGACGACGCCGATGGACCCGCTGGCCGCCGCGGCCACACCGTGGCTCGGCCGAGAAGAAACGTACCCGAGCTCGCTAACGGCTCGCCCTACCGACTCGCGGGCATCAGTGCCCACCCTCGTGCTGCCATTGACGACACGAGATGCGGTTGCGCGCGAAACGCCTGCTGCCCTAGCTACCTCGTCGAGCGTAGATGCTCGCACCGATGAACCTCCAGCAATCCTGCCGGCCGACGGACGGCGTCGGGGGCGACGACCCCTCTCGTTGTGCTCGCCGTTGTCGAGTGGAGAAACTGGGATTCCGGACCGGGTGGGGACTTTTCCGACCGGATCCACGTCCACGCGCCGGGGAACGGGATGGGTTGATTTGGTTCCTACTAGACGGTTTCGGACTAATCGTGGGCTCGCTGGTTCAGGGTGGCCCTGCCACGTCGAGGCGATCCTCGGGCGCGACATCCGGACTCTAGCAGCCGCGTCAAGTGACCCGACCCTCAAACGCTCGGGCGGAAAGGCGCCGCCGGGCTTGAACTTGGCACCGCAGGAGGCGGTCCAGCGGTGCATCGGGCCGGTGGCTGTCAAGCGGTGCATCGGGCCGACCTCTCCCGCCGGATCAGGGCGCGTGGCACCGTTTGTGGCACCGCGCGTGGCATCGCGTGTGGCACCGCGCGTGGCATCGCGTGTGGCGCCGTTTGTGGCATCGCGTGTGGCGCCGTTTGTGGCATCGCCCAGAATGACCCGGGTCGCCGCGCGGCGACCCGCCAGAACGATCGGCGTATCCCAGCCCGAGTCCGGCACGAAAGTCCGCATATCTTGCAGCTTCCTCACTCGCATTCCCTCGGAAACCCGCCTGAAAGACCGGTTGAGTCTTCAGCCCTCGAAGTCATTACGGATGAAGTGGCCCTGCGGATCATTCCCATCAGGAGCCGGCGCAACTCAGCGGCACCCAGGAGCCGGCGGTCCGAGCCTACTCGACTGAGGTTGCCCCTTCCGCGGCCGCTCTCTTGCGAGGAGGCGGCGCCAACTCAACGGCAAGCAGGACCGCGGCCCTTCCGGATCCAGCGCCGCCATCGCCGCCATCGCCGCCATCGCTGAAGGTGACTGCCGATAGCGGCACCAACGGCTCTCCACGCAGGACACGTGCGAGGTACTCACCGGTGGCAGATGCCGCGATGCCGGCTATTTCCTCCGGTGTCCCCTCCCCGATCACGTAGCCACCCTTGTCGCCACCCTCCGGCCCCAGATCCACGATCCAATCCGCGGTCTTAACGACATCCAAGTTGTGCTCGATGACGATCACCGTGTTCCCGGTGTCTACCAGTCGGTGGAGCACATGGAGCAGCTTCTCGACATCGGCCATGTGCAGGCCGGTAGTGGGCTCATCCAAAACGTAGACGGTGCGGCCCGTTGCCCGCCGGGACAACTCCGTGGCCAGCTTGACTCGCTGGGCCTCCCCGCCGGAGAGCGTGGTGGCCGGCTGGCCAAGCCGTACGTAGCCAAGCCCAACGTCATTCAAAGTGGCCAGCTTGGCCTTGACGCTGGGCACCGCAGCGAAGAAGTCCAGTGCCTCCTCTATGGTCATCTCAAGAACGTCTGAAATTGAGCGGCCCTTGTAGTGGATCTCAAGCGCCTCGCGGTTGTAGCGCTTGCCCTTGCAGACCTCGCACGGGACGTAGACGTCCGGCAGGAACTGCATCTCGATCTTGAGGATGCCGTCGCCCTTGCAGTGCTCGCAACGGCCGCCTTTCACATTGAAGCTGAAACGGCCGGGCATGTAGCCCCGCACGCGTGCTTCAGGAGTACCGGCGAACAGCTCGCGGATTGGACCGAACAAGCCGGTGTATGTCGCCGGGTTTGATCGAGGCGTCCGGCCGATGGCGCTCTGATCTATGTCGATGACCTTGTCGATGGCGTCCAGGCCATCCAGCGCGTCGTGGGCGCCCGGCTTTTCGCGCGAACCGTTGAGCTCGTGGGCAAGAGCCCGGAACAGAACGTCAGAGACGAGCGTGCTCTTGCCCGACCCGGACACGCCGGTTACGGCCACAAAGCACCCCAACGGGAAATTCACCGTCAGGTTCTTGAGATTGTGCTCTCTGGCGCCGCGGACAACGAGCGACCGGCCGCTTCCCTTGCGGCGCGTCTCGGGCACCTCAACGGCCAGCTCTCCGCGGAGATAGGCGCCTGTGATTGAGCGAGGCGCGGCTAAGATCTCCTCCAGCCGGCCCGAGGCGATGATCTCGCCGCCGTGCTCTCCCGCGCCGGGCCCGATATCAACCACCCAGTCCGCCGTGCGGATCGTCTCCTCATCGTGCTCCACGACCAGGACTGTGTTGCCCAGGTCGCGCAGGCGCGTGAGGGTGGCGATCAACTTGGCGTTGTCGCGCTGATGCAGGCCGATCGACGGCTCGTCCAGGATGTAGAGGACACCCATCAGGCTCGACCCGATCTGAGTGGCGAGCCGGATGCGCTGGGCCTCACCGCCCGAGAGCGTCTGGCTCGTCCGGTCCAGCGTGAGGTAATCCAACCCGACATCGAGCAGGAAGCCGAGGCGCGACGAGATCTCCTTGAGCACCTGCCGCGCAATCGTCTGCTCGCGCTCCGTCAATCCCTCGGGAAGACCGGATACAAATTCACAGGCGGCCGAGATCGACAGCGTTGAGACGTCCCAGATGTTTCGCCCATCCACGGTGACGGCCAGGATCTCCGGCTTGAGCCGCTTGCCCACGCACGTTGGACACGGCCGGGCGACCATATATCGCTCGATCTCCGACTTGATGAACTCCGACTCCGTCTCGCGGAACCGGCGCTCCAGGTTGGGGATGATGCCCTCGAACGTGGCACCGTACGTGTTCTCGCCTCGCTCGTGGCGATAGCCGATCACGACCTTCTCGCCGCGGCCCGTATAGAGGATGTAGTCCAACGCTTCCGGTGGCAGATCCTTCAGCGGAGCATTGAAGTCCCAGCCGTGTTCCCGGCAGACGGCTTCGATGATCTTGCCGTGCCAGGAGTTCTCCATCGGCATACGGGCCCACGGCACCAGAGCTTTCTGAGCGAGCGACAGGTTCTTGTTGGGGATGACCCGATCCGGATCTATCTCCAGCCGGCTGCCGATGCCCGTGCAATCCGAGCAGGCGCCGTGGGGCGAGTTGAAGCTGAAGCTGCGCGGTTCGAGCTCATCCACAGTGGTGCCGTCGTACGGGCAGCTGTAGCGCTCGCTATAGCGGCGCTCCTCGAAGGCCGGCGGCTCGCCATCGCGCGGAACCGGGGCGACGAGAACCACGCCTTCGCCCAGACGCAGCGCGGTCTCAACCGAGTCCGCCAGTCGGGTAGCGTCCGGCGGCTTGATCGGCTCGTTGGTCTCCGGATCCAGCGCCCGGCCGGCAGCGTCTCGTGGCGCGTCCGCCGGCACCTCGGCGTGATGGACGACAAAACGATCCACTACGACATCGATCATGTGGCGCTTGTATTTGTCCAGCGGCCGCGCCTCGGTGAGGTCCATCAGCTCGCCGTCCACCCGAACGCGGGCGAAGCCCTGGCGGCGGATCTGCTCGTACTCGCGATTACCCTCGGTCTTGCGATCCTTGATGACCGGCCCGAGGACCATCAGCCGGATTCCTTCCGGAAGGTCGTAGATCTGGTCGACGATTTGCTGGACCGACTGCCGCTCGATCTCACGCCCGCACGTAGGGCAATGAGGGTGGCCGATGCGGGCGAAGAGCAGGCGCAGGTGGTCGTAGATCTCCGTGACCGTGCCGACGGTTGACCGAGGGTTTCGGCTGGCGCCCTTCTGGTCTATCGATATCGCCGGGCTCAGGCCATCGATCTGATCGACATCCGGCTTCTGCATCTCGCCCAGGAACTGGCGGGCATACGCCGACAGGCTCTCCACATAACGGCGCTGGCCCTCGGCGTAGATCGTATCGAAGGCGAGGCTGCTCTTGCCCGAACCGGACAAGCCGGTGATCACGACCAGGCGGTCACGCGGCATCGAAACAGTGACGTTCTTCAGATTGTGCTCGCGCGCGCCGCGAACAACCAGCAAGTCCTGTGGCATAGAAGCACATTGTAGGCCAATCGGCCGAAATCGAACAGACGTTCTTGCCGGTATTGGGCGTCGACAGCGCCAGGCGCGACGGTCGAGCCGGCCGCGCGCGCCCGATCCGACACCATCGTCGCCGTGGGCCTCCACGTCCTGGTGGTCGCACGAACGAGATTGTTGCTACCCGGCGTGGCCGCCGCGGTTGCGCTGGTCGCCCTCGCGCGCGCCCCGGGGGCCGCCTGAACGCGGTGCCGGCTACTTCCCTAGAACCAACACCGTGACCGACTCGCCCGGGACAGTCACGCCGCCACCGGCTGTCATCGCCGTGGCGGCCACCTTCTCGGCAGAGTGCGAGGCGTCGAAGAGCCACGTCTCGGCCGCAGTGGACCCGCCTCCGCCGATGACCGTCAGGGGCTTGGTGGCCGCCGCTGCGCCCAGGTTGACGATCATGATCGTCACGGTTCCATCCGACCTCCTGGCGGCATACACCCGCACCAGTTGGTCATCCGAGGCAGACCTCAACAGCTGTGTTCCAAAGTGCTGAAACATGATGTAGTCGTAGTAAATGGGGTTGACCCTGCCCTTGCCGACGATGCCCCAATCGCCCGCCAAGGCAAATTGATCGACCATATCCACCTTCTGATTGATCAACGTGCCCAGCACATCCGCGAACCAGATCGCGTTCATGTGCGAGTCCATGGAACCGTCCGTACCGGCGTTGGACGCCCAACTTGAATTGATCTCCGTAACTGCCACGGGCAGGTCTTTGCCGGCCTGCTCCTTGATCAAGGCTCTCAGGGCCGGGATGCTCTGGTCCCACTCTCTTCCGCCCACGCGAAGATCATCGGCCGTGGGCGAAGTCTGCGTATCAACAGGGAGCGGATAGCGGTGGATCGAAACCATGTCAACAAGGTCGCCATCAGCCTTGAGGAAAGATGACAGCCACGCAACTCGCGCCTGCATGTATGAATCGGACGAGTTTGCCGCAAATTGGCTGACGTCCGGGCCGATCAACTTGATCTTGGGATCGACGGCCTTCATCGCCAGCGCAAATGATCTGTAGTCCGTGTTGTATTGGTCAACGGTGTAGCCGGTCATGCCATTGGCTTCATACAGATCTGTCTCGTTGCCGACGGCCCAAAACTTGACTCCATATCCCATCGTGACGTTTGCATATTTCACGAGGTCAGCTGCCGACTGGGCCGTGCCGTTCTTGAGACGGACTACGATGCGCGGCTCAGCGCCGAGTTTCTTGCAGTAGGCGACAAACGTGTCTATCTGATCCGTGGTGACGTCGTTCTCGTCTCCCCAATTCCCACCGGGGAAAGTGAGGGTCTTGAGACCGGCCGCCTCGACTTGGGGCTCCAGCTCGGGCTGGAAAGCCATCGATGGGCCGTAGTTGGTTCCGTAAACCAGCGGGCTGATTGGTCCCTGGTCCGAGCCGGCATCGACGAACAAACCTGCGGTCGGCGTGGGCGCTGCGGTTGACACCGGAGTGGGCGTGGCAGTGGCTTTCGGAGTCGCCGTCACGATCGGGCTGCCGCACGCTGAGACGATCGCCATGACCGCGAGCGCGCCTGCGGCACCGCGCCAGTTCCGAGATCCACGAAACATCTGCGCGCTCCCATACGATCCGGTCGACGACCTGGCTGTGGCGATCGGCACCGTGAGTAACGGCGCCGGGACTTGGCTCTATGGTATCGCCCAGCAATGGCGTCGGCGGCCCTGAAGAGCGACCGCTCCCCAGCCAAGCGAGTACGGCGCATCTCCCCCAATATGGCGCGATGAATCTCCCCGAGACGAGGCCTGCGCCTCAACTTCGCCTGCGCGCAACGGCCGTCGCGGCGGCCTTTCTGCTCAACGGCCTGTCGTTCGGGGCATGGGCGGCCCGAATCCCGGCCGTTCTGACTCAGACACACCTCGACGAGGCGGGATTCGGCTTCGCCCTCCTCGGCGCTTCGCTTGGGTCGGTCTTGACGATGGCGATCGGCGGCTGGCTGGGCGGCCGCTTTGGGACCCACAAGATGACCCCGATAACAATGGTCTGCTGCGGCCTGATGCTGCCCTTCATCGGCGCATCCTGGAACTTCGTCAGCCTCGTGATTGCGCTGCTCTTCTTCGGCATCTCGCAGGGCACGATGGACGTCTGCATGAACGCCAACGGACTCGCCGTAGAACGCGCGGGAACCGGGCCGATCATGTCGCGGCTTCACGCGACCTGGAGCATCGGTGCCTTTTCCGGAGCGCTGATCAGCGCCCAGGTTGCCGCTGTTGCGATCCCCGTTCTGCCGGAGTTCACGGTGATCGGCGCGGCGATGGTCGCGGTTGGGGTGGTTCTGTTCCGGGCGATGCTGCCGGATCGCCGCGAGGCCGGAGGCGGGGGCCTGCGCCTGCCGACAGGACGACTCGCCCTCCTGGGCGGCCTGGCCCTCGTTGGAATGCTGGCCGAAGGATCCGCAACGGACTGGAGCGGCGTCTACCTCCGACGCACCCTGGAGTCCAGCGAGGCGATGGCGGCGTTGGCGGTGGCGACATTCACCGGATCCATGGCCTTCGCGCGGCTCTTCGGCGACAAGTTGACAATCGTCCTGGGCCAGGGACTGCTGGTGAGCGGCGGAGCCGGGCTTGCCGCTGCAGGTTTGGGATTGGCCCTGGCGTTTCAGGTTCCCGCCCTGGCGATCGTCGGCTTCGGCATGATGGGACTGGGCCTGGCCGCGGTAGTACCGACGCTATTCCGCGCGGCCGGATCTCAGCCCGGGATCCCATCGTCCGTCGGCATTGCCGCCGTCACAACGATGGGCTACGGCGGTGGTCTTCTGGGGCCGCCGACTATCGGCTCCATCGCCCACGAGGTGGGCCTTCGGGTCTCCCTCCTGATCATCCTGGTCCTGCTGGCAATCCTGGCCCTTTCGGGACGGCGAGCGCTGGCGACGCCGGCCAGTTCCGAGTGACCCTTCCCTACCGCCTCCGGCCGCGTTGCGGCCTGGAGCCTGTGCGTTTGATGACGTTCGGTGTGACCGTATGGTCCCACGTCGGCCGCTCGATCCACTTGGCCGCCCAACCGTCATCCTCATGCTCGTCCCGAATCCCCACCAGCCAGTCCGATGCGGTGGCGGCCGAAGTGACCTCGTCCGCGCCCGGTTCCTCACCGGCGGGCATGACTCGAACCTCGGTTACCTCCAGTTCCGGGCCCTCAGGGCCGCGGTCGAGGTCGCCGGCAACTCCCCTGCCACGGCGCTGAGCGCCTCTCAACGGCTTGATAGTGCGACCCGCACGCGCCGGCGCCTGCCGCTCCCCGGCCGGACCCGCCGATGCATTCCTTGCAGCCCGCTCAGCCGCCCGTGCCACCGCAGCCGAAGCATCCTCATCCAGAACCCGCAGCCGAACCTCCTGTATCTCGTCGCGCAAGGCGGCGGCCCGCTCGAACTCGAGATCCCGGGCCGCTTGGCGCATCTCAGCCTCCATCTGCGCCACCAACTTCTCCACTTCGTTCTTGGCCAGTTCCGAAAGGGCCCGCTCCTGGCCCGGTCCCGTCTTGTACGTACCGTGAGCCTCGGCTACGGCCCTCAACCGATCATTTATGTCACGAATGCCCTTGACAATTGTCACCGGCGATATGTTGTGAACGGTGTTGTATGTCTCTTGTATGATGCGCCGTCTATTTGTTTCATCGATTGCTATGCGCATCGACTCCGTCACGCGATCGGCATACATGACTACTTCGCCTTCTGTATTCCTCGCGGCGCGTCCGATCATTTGTATGAGCGACCAAGAACTCCTAAGGAAGCCCTCTTTGTCGGCGTCTAGTATGGCCACCAGTGTCACTTCCGGCAGGTCAATACCTTCGCGCAGTAAGTTGATACCTACAATTACGTCATATACGCCGAGACGCAAGTCGCGAAGTATCTGGACTCGTTCGAGTGTATCGACTTCGGAGTGCAGGTATTGCACCTTCACCCCGAGTTCATGCAGATAGTCGGCCAGGTCCTCGGCCATCTTCTTTGTCAGCGTGGTCACGATGGAGCGTTCACCACGCTCAACACGGCCTCTTATCAGCTCAAGTAGATCGTCGATCTGGCCTTCAGTGGGTTTGACCGTGATCTTGGGATCAACCACGCCGGTGGGCCGGATGAGCTGCTCGACCACTTGCTGACTTCGTTCAAACTCGAAGGGACCGGGCGTGGCACTCATATATACAACTTGATTCAGGCTGGCCTCGAACTCCTCAAACGTGAGGGGCCTGTTGTCCAGCGCCGATGGCAACCTGAAACCAAAGTCGACCAGTATCTCCTTGCGCGTCCGGTCGTTCTTGTACATCCCCACAACCTGGGGAATCGACATATGGCTCTCGTCCACGACGAGCAACCAGTCCGGCGGGAAGTAGTCCAGCAACGTCCAGGGCCGGCTTCCGGCCTCGCGCCCGGAGAGGTGCCGGCTGTAGTTCTCGATGCCGGTGCAATAGCCCAGCTCGCGCATCATCTCCAGATCAAATGTCGTGCGCTGTCGCAGTCGCGCTCCTTCAAGCTGGCGCCCCTGGGCCTCCAGCTCCCCGACGCGGACCTCCATCTCGTCGCCGATGGCCTGAACAGCGACCATCAGCTTGTCCTTGGGCGTGACGAAATGCGTGGCCGGGTAGACGTTCAAGTCTTTCCGCTCCGCCAGAAGCTCACCGGTCAGGGGATCGAGTTCAGTAATGCGCTCAACCTCGTCACCAAAGAACTCCACCCTGACTAGGATGTCCTCCGCCGCAGGAATCAATTCCAGGGTGTCCCCCCGAACACGGAAGCGAGCCCGCGACAAAGCCGCATCGTTGCGCTGGTACTGGAGGTCCACGAGGTGGCGCAGGACGGCGTCGCGGCGGTATTGGCCGCCCACGCGCAACCGCAAGATCGTGGCCCCGTAGTCGACCGGTGCGCCCAGCCCATAGATGCAGCTGACGCTGGCCACGATGATCACGTCTCGCCGCTCGAACAACGCCTTCGTGGCCGCATGCCGGAGCTTGTCTATCTCGTCGTTGCGGCTCGAGTCCTTCTCGATATACGTATCCGAGCGCGGCAGATACGCCTCCGGCTGGTAGTAGTCGAAGTAGCTGACGTAGTACTCGACCGCGTTGTCCGGGAAGAACTCCCGGAACTCCGAGTACAGCTGAGCGGCGAGCGTCTTGTTGTGGGCCAGAACCAGGGTGGGCTTCTGGTACTTCTCTATCACGGAAGCAATTGCGAAAGTCTTCCCCGTGCCAGTCGCACCCAGCAACGTCTGATGGCGCAGGCCTTGGGCTAGGCCCCGGCTCAGTTTCTCGATGGCGCCAGGTTGGTCGCCGGTGGGCTTGAAATCGGCCACCAGCCGGAAATCGGGCACGTCAACCTCTGCAACACGGAAGGTCAGTATAGAGTCGCGGAGTTGTTTAGTACACCCGTTCTATCGCGGTATGACCACGGTACGCGACCGCGCCGGTAAGTAGACTGATACTCCTGGCCCGCAAGCGATCGGGGCCTACCGCGCGGGAGCACAAGTGACGCCAAGCAATAGACGACCCGGTCGGCTCACCGCCGGCACGCTCGCGATCGGCACGCTCGCTGCCCTGGCCGTGACCGTCGCCATGGCCGCATGCTCACCCGGTGTGTCCACTCTTCACGCGACCGTCTACGCCACTCCCGCTGCGTCTACCGGCGGCGCCGTCTCGCCGATCCTCACCCCAACTCCAACCCCGCCGCCCACGCCGGTGCCCCCACCATTCTTCGCTGCAACCGCCTCGATGGCCGAAGCCCGCGGCGGCCACACCGCAACCACGCTTCAGGACGGCCGGGTTCTCGTCGCGGGAGGCTGGACCAATGCGACCCCAAACAACATCCTTAAGTCGGCCGAGCTCTTCGATCCCAAGACCGGCAAATTCACGCTGACCGGCTCGCTGCACGAGGTCAGAGCGAATCAAACCGCGACAATACTGAACGATGGCCACGTTCTAATCGTCGGTGGGTTTGGCGGAGCAAGCGGGGCGTCGCTGAAGTCGGCTGAACTGTTCGATCCCAAGACGGGCAAGTTCACTTTGACCGGCCCACTGGCGAACCCGCGCTTCGATCACACCGCAACCTTGCTTGCGGACGGCCGGGTCCTGATCGCCGGTGGCCGCAACGACACGTCGGCGCCGGAGGGTTCGGCTGAGATCTACGACCCGGCAACCGGCAAGTTCGCCGTGACCGGCGCGCTGAAGGCGGCCCGCTTCTGGCATACGGCGACGCTGCTCCCGAGCGGCCTGGCTCTCGTGGCCGGGGGATGCGACGGGCTCAAGGCGATCGCTTCGGCCGAACTCTTCGATCCTGCGACGGGCAAATTCGCCTCTGCCGGTTCGCTGACAACAACGCGCGACTTCCACACGGCCACGGCCCTCAAGAGCGGTCTCGTGCTGATTGCGGGCGGTCAGGACGCCGCGGGCGCCCACCTCGCCTCGGCCGAGCTATACGATCCCGGCACGGGCAAGTTCAACGCCACGGGGTCGTTGACGACGGGCCGATGGAGCCCCGGTGCGACCCTGCTCGCGGACGGCCGCGTTCTCTTCGCCGGCGGCATCGGGACCGCCAAGTACCTCACCTCGGCCGAAACCTACGACCCGGCTACCGGCCTGTTCACCGACGCCAGCCCGATGACGACGGCCCGATCTGGGCAAGCCGACGCGCTGCTGCTCGATGGCAGGGTCCTTGTCACAGGCGGCCGCGACGAGATGAGCTACTGGACGTCGGCCGAGATCTGGACCGTCTAGCAATTCCGAAGAAAGGCCGCGAGAGCCGGCAGCCGGCGGGCCGCTCGGCGCAGCGCGTTAGTCGCAAAGCGATTGTGCGCGAAGCCGGCGGGCCCACGGCGGCCGGCCGAGCGACTCCGAGTGTTACCAGGCAAACCCCAGGCCCACCGTGTTCTGGATCGCCTTGACCATATCGGCCTGCGGGATCACGTGAATATCGCCGTCCTTGTTGCCGCCGCGGCGGTTGCAGGCCCGGCCGCACGTCTCCGTGTACGTGAACGTGGGCGGATTGGCCGAGTTGTCGTATCCGACGATTGAGATCGAATGTCGGATGTGAGGCGTCGCATCTCCGCTCTGCCAGTTCGGCAGGTTGAATGTATCCGCCATGGCGATCACCGGAACACCGTCGCGGCCCACGTTCAACGTCACCGCGACGGTGAGATCTCGCGCCAGAGTCGGGTCGGTCCTGTCCACCTTGGCGTAGTAGGACTCCGGCCAGTCCACATCGGCGTTGTGGCCTGAGATCTCCCAATTCAACGCGGCGATCGTGTTGGCCGGTGGCGTCCCGAACGACGGATACAGCGGCTTGCCGTCGAGCGCCCAGAGCGAATAGCCCGTGGCGGTCCAGCCCGCCGGCTGCGCGGCCATCGCCAGATAGAACTCAAAGCCGCGGCCGTGAGCCTCAAAGCCACTCACCGTGTCCGAACCGGACCAATACGTGCCCATCCGAGTACCGTTCTTGATCGCGATCTCCGGTCCCGGGCTCGGCCAATTCACGCCCTCAGCCTCGTAAGGGTCGAGGAAATAGCCTTCCGTGCCGGTCACGTTGGGATGACCGACGAGTTGCTGCCAGTACCAGAGCGCCACGGCCAAGGCGCCGTTTCCACAAAACTCCCAGTAACTCTTGTTGGAGAAGTAGTTGCCCTTCTCATCCACGCCGGAGCCCGGAACCTCGATGATCCAGCGCGTCCAGGACGTATCGAGCAAAGCCTTGTTGGGAACCTGCTGGCCCGTTATAGGGTTGACGAATGGATCCCAGTTGGTAGGCAACACCGCGAACTGGCCGCCGGCCAGTGCCACCCGACCTGAGGCCTTCTCCGCGAGCCATGCATCCGACTGAACCGGTGAGGGACGCCGAGTATCGGCCCATTGGTCCGGTCGTAGAAAGACATCCACCGGCTGAAACGTTGGGCCTGCCGGCTGGTGGAGGTCGGGATTCGGAACGAGGGTGCCCGGCACCACGAACGTGCCCAGGAATCGGAAGGCCGTCGGTGCGGCAGCGATCGCCTGACTCCTGCCCGGGGTCGGCGCGACAGACCCACCCGAACCGATTTCGACGACGAGCGCCAGGACGACGACCGCAGCGACGGCGGCAGCCGCGACCGATCCGGCCGGACGTCGGCTCAGAAATGCGCCTGTGGCGGCTCGAAGTTGCTGGGACATGTCCGGACGATACCCTCAAAGGAGGTGGGAGCAAATCACCCACTCGAACCGTTTCAGGTGACGAGTTCGCCCTCGACGGGCGAATCGACGGGCGAATAGGCGGGTGAATCGACGGGCGAATCGACGGCCGCGTCGGCCCGAGCGAGCAATTCCGTGAAGGCCGCGGACACGACGGACTCGATCTCCGCCAGTGAGCCATCGGTGTGGATTGTGCGGGTAGCCGCGGCCCGCCACGAGGCCAGCGACTCCTCCTGGGCAGCGATCCGCTGCTGTGCGTCGGCGGCATTATCGCCCCGCTTGATGAGTCGGGAGAGCTGAGCTTCCGGCTCACAGATGACGAGCCAGACCTCATCGCAGGCCTCGGCGTGGCCGGCCTCCACGAGCTTGATCGCCTCCAGGACTACGGCGGACGGCTCGGCAGCTCCGGCCTCAACAATCACTCGGAGAAGACGCTCACTGAAGATCGGGTGGACCAGCGCCTCCAACTCCGCCAGCTTGGCCGCGTCCGAAAAGACGCGCCGACCGAGAGCCCGCCGATCCAGCGAGCCATCCGAACGTCGACAGGCGGCCCCGAAATGGGCCAGGATCGCTTCTGTGAGCGGCGTGCCCGGGGCCATTAACTCGAGGGTGAGGCGGTCGGCGTCGATTACCGCGGCGCCACGGTCGGCCAGGAACCGGGCCACTGTGGACTTGCCGCTCCCAATCGGGCCGATCAGGCCGATGAGCGGGGCACGCTTCTGCGAGGGGCCCGGCATCGTCACGGGGCCGATTCCTCCATCTCCAACCAGGCCTCCTCGGCGGCGACGAGAGCCTCGTTCACGGTCGCGAGGTCGCCGCTGACCCGGCGCAGCTCGACGAAGTTGCCGTGAACGCTGGGGTCCTGGAGCGCGGATTCTAGCAGGCCCTTGCGCTCGGAGAGGCGCGCGAGTTCCTCATCTAGCTGGATCTTGCGACGTCGGTAGGCGTCTTTGGAGAGCTTCGGGGCCGGGAATTTCGGCGCACCGGGGGCGGGCGGGACGGATGCGGCGACCGCGCCGTTGCCACTCCCCGGTGACGCAGGGACGGAGCGACCTCCGCCGGACGAACCCTTTGCACTCAGATTTCCGACCGCGCCGGCCGGCCCACGCCCGCCGGGCTCTTGCCCCCGACCGCCATGCATTCTGACCGCCTCCATTTCGGCGGCAGCCTTCGCCGTCCAACCGTCGCCAACGGCCGACCGCCAGGCGCGATATCCGCCATCGAAAGGAACGGCCAGGCCGTCATCGACGACCCAGAGCGAATTGCAGACCTTCTCCAGGAGACGCCGGTCGTGGCTCACGATCAGGAACGTCGCGTCCGTACCCGCCATGAAGGCCTCCAGCGCCTCTCGGGCGGGGATGTCCAGATGGTTCGTGGGCTCGTCGAGGAGCAGCAGGTTGGTCGGCAGCAGGAAGAGCATCGCCAGCTCAAGCCGCGAACGCTCCCCGCCGGAGAGTGCCGAGACTTCCTTCAATACCTCATCGCCCCGGAACAGGAACCGGGCCAGGTGAGTTCGGGCCGCGGCCTGGCTGAGTGGCATCTCGGCCAATAGTGCGTCCAAGACCGTGGCGCCGGGGATCGGCGCGTCGCGCAACTGGGCCAGGTATGTGAGTTGGACGTTCTTGCCGATGTCCATTGTGCCGCCGAGCGGGCGAAGGTCGCCCGCGACCGTCCGCAAGAGAGTGGTCTTGCCGGCCCCGTTCGGCCCCACGATTCCGACGCGATCACCACGCCGCAACTCCAGCCAGGGAACCGTCGCGATCGGGACGTCGGCGCTGCTGGCAGCACCGGCCGCCACGCCCCTCCCCGCCCCGCCCTTCCGATATCCGACGATCAACCCTTCGGCCCGCACAACCGATTCATATGAACGCGCGGGGGCGCCGCCGGCAAGGGCTTCCGTCGGCAGCCGCAGGCGCGCCTCGTTCTTGCGCTTCTCCAGCGGCGAGAGCGCCTCCAGCCGGGCTTCGTGCTCGTGCATCTTGGCGTGCTTGCGCTGGTGACGGTAGAGCTGGATCAGCTCCTTCTCGCGCGCAATCTCGCCGGCCCGGTCCTCTGCCGCCTCAATGGCCCGCAGATCCCGCTCCTCACGCTGCCGGGCGTATGAGGCATAGGTTCCGCGGAACGGCGTCAGCTTGCGGTCGCGCAACTCCCAGACGCGAGTAACGGTGGCGTCCAGAAAGGCCCTGTCGTGGGCGGCCACGAGCAAGCTGCCGTGGCGCCTGTTGAGGTGATCCTCGAGCCACTCCATGGCCCCGAGGTCCAGATGGTTGGTCGGCTCATCGAGCAGCAGCAGCTCCGGATCCGAGAGAAGCAGCCGGGCCAAAGCCGCCCGCGTCTGCTCGCCGCCGGACAGATTGGTGGGCGGGCGATCCCAGTCGGCGCGCTCGAAACCCAGGCCTGAAAGGGCGGCCTCCACTCGCTGATCCAGCGAGTAGCCATCCTTGACCTCGAACTCGTGCTGAAGTCTTTCGTACTCAGGTTCTGTGACGAGGCCGTCATGCTCCAGGCGGCGAAGAGTCCGCTCCAGCTCCTCGAGGCGCGCCGCGCCCGACCGGACGGCCAGCCGCAGGCTGGCGGCATCGATGAAGACCCGATCCACGTGAGCTTCCTGCGACAGCATGGAGATCGTCAGGGCGCGCTTGCGATGGACCGCACCCTGATCCGGTTCGTCGATCCCGGCGACGAGTTTGAGCAACGTGGTCTTGCCCGCGCCGTTCGGACCGACCAGGCCGATCCGATCTCCGGCCGCGATCGCGGCATCGACATGATCCAGGATGACGAAATCGCCGACTTCCCGGACGACGCTGTCGAATCGGATGATGGACATCAGGCCGGCCCTCCGGACCTGGCGGCGGCTCGGCGGCTCGCGGCGGCCTTTCGAGTTGCGGCGACGCGAGCGGCACGCCGGGCGGCCCGATCGGCAACTTTGCGCTCCTCTTCCGCGGTTCGGCCCAGGGCGTTTTCACCATCCAGCTCGGTCCAGCGGGGGCCGCGACGCGCGGCGGCGGCCGGTTCGGCCGCGTGGCCTCCGTCGGCCGCCGTGCCGGCCCGCTGCCCGACCGGCAAACGCTGGCACTTCCCGCAGAAATGCAGATCGGAAGAGCGTCGTGTAGGGGAAGAGGGTAGATCTCGG